>Ga0209075_1000382_pt1 | contig 43112 bp, 41 predicted proteins | sample Stecom2011_FD_187523 | JGI IMG/M metagenome (GOLD analysis project Ga0209075, IMG submission 187523) | Agricultural soil microbial communities from Utah to study Nitrogen management - Steer compost 2011 (SPAdes) (version 2) | ecosystem: Environmental > Terrestrial > Soil > Agricultural land...
TAAACCACTTCATGCCCGCCAGGGTTTTGCCCGGCTGGGTGGTGTACTTGTACAGGGTGACCGGTTGGGTGGATTCGTGCTGAACGTAGATTTCCAGGTGATCCTGCAGGTTTTTGCCGACACCCGGGCGGTCGGCCACCACCGGGATATTGTGTTCTTTGAGTTCCGAAGCTGCACCTATGCCAGAGAGCATCAGGAGTTGTGGCGAGTTGATAGCACCGCCGCTTACGATGACTTCCTTGCGGGCCTTCACCCGAACGGTTTTGCTTTTCTGGATGTACTCCACACCCACGGCGGTTTTGCCTTCAAACAGAATGCGGGTGGTCATGGCACCCGTTTCGGCAGTCAGGTTGGGACGGTTCAATGCGGGCCGCAGGTAGGCTTGGGCTGCGCTCCAGCGTTTGCCCTTTTTGATGGTCATATCCATCTCGCCAAAGCCTTCCTGCTGGTGGCCGTTCATATCTTCGGTGTAGGGGTAGCCGGCTTGCCGGGTTGCTTCCAGGAAGGCGCCAAACAGGGGGTTGGGCTCGTCACCAGTGTGCACGTTAAGTGGGCCATCCCCGCCTCGATAGTCGTCGGCGCCTTTTTCCCGGCTTTCGGCTTTGCGGAAATAAGGCAGGACATCCTGATAACGCCAGCCTTTGGCGCCTTCATCGTGCCAGCGGTCGTAGTCGTAGGCGTGTCCGCGGATGTACACCATGGCGTTGAGAGTAGAACCACCGCCCCACACTTTGCCCCGGGGCCAGTAGAGTTTTCGGTTGTTCAGATACTCCTGAGGCTCTGTATGGTAGTACCAGTTGTTCTTATCGCCCATGAGGTTGTACATGAGCGCTGCGGGCATATGGATTTTCCAACCGGTATCACGGCGCCCGGCTTCCAGTACCAGAACCTGGTCTTCTCCACTTTCACTCAGGCGGTTCGCCAATACACAGCCGGCGGAACCGGTGCCGACAATTACATAGTCAAATTCATTATCAAACTGCAAAACTGTCTCCTTGATGCGAAGGCGGATAGGTCATCCGCAGAGGCTCTGGTTTGAAAGGTGGTGTCAAAATGGCGGCTCAAGGGGTGCCATGCCGACGTAAACGGATTTGGTTTGGGTGTAGTGGGCGAGGGTTTCGCGACCATTCTCACGGCCCAGTCCTGAGAGCTTGTAGCCGCCTACGGGCATCTCGGCCGGTGAGGCGCCAAAGCTGTTTATCCAGCAAATGCCAGCCTCAATCTGATGAATAACGCGATGTGCGCAGGTGATGTCTGAAGTGAACACCGCAGCTGCGAGGCCATAGTCGGTGGCGTTTGCGCGTTGGATGACTTCTTCTTCGGTATCAAATGGCAGTACGGACATCACCGGCCCGAAGATTTCTTCCCGAACTATGGTCATGTCGTCAGTGCAGTCGGCAAAGATTGTTGGCGCTACAAAATAGCCGCCTTCAAAACCAGTCGGTTGCAGGGTCTTGCCGCCGGTCAGCAAGCGCGCGCCTTCAGCTTTGGCGCTGTCGATGTACTTCATCACCAGGTCGCGATGCTTGGCGCTGATCAGGGAGCCGAAGTTGGTGTCCGGGTGTTCCGGGTCGCCGGCGATGATGTTGTTCTCGGTTCTTCTTACCAGTTCCTCAAGGAAGGCGTTGTAGATGGAGCGTTGAACAAACACGCGGGTACCGTTTGTGCACACCTCGCCTTGGGTGTAGAAGTTGCCCAGCATGGCGGCCGAGATGGCTTGTTCCAGATCGGTATCTTCAAACACCACCAGCGGGGATTTGCCGCCCAGTTCCATGGTGACGGATTTCAGGGTGCGGGCGGAATCGGCCATCACGGTGCGGCCGGTTTTGGCTTCACCGGTAAACGATACTTTGGCAATGGCCGGCTCGGCTGTGAGCATCTGGCCGACCCGGTGATCGCCTTGGATCACGTTAAACACACCAGCGGGAACACCCGCTTCGATGTAGATCTCAGCCAGTTTGATCGCGCCCAGCGGTGTTTCTTCTGAAGGCTTGAAGATCATGCTGTTGCCGCAGGCCAGAGCAGGCGCGGACTTCCAGCATGCTATTTGCAGAGGGTAGTTCCATGCGCCAATACCCGCGCACACGCCCAGAGGTTCGCGACGGGTATAGAAGAAATCCGGCCCCAGGTGCTGGCTTTCGCCGGTAATACTGGAAGCCTGGCCAGCAAAATACTCGACAGAATCGGCACCGGTTACTACATCGACCACGCTGGCTTCCTGCCAGGGTTTGCCGGTATCCAGCACTTCGATCTTTGCCAGCTCATCGTTGCGCTCGCGCAGAATGTTGGCTGCCCGGTTGAGAATACGCCCACGCTCAAGCCCGCTCATGGCAGCCCAGGCTTTGAAGCCTTCCCGGGCGCTCTTGACCGCTGCCTGCATAACGGATTCATCGGCCTGTTCAACCTGATAAATCAGCTTGCCGGTGGCAGGGTTCACTACGTCGAAGCGTTCGCCACTCTGGTTTGCCAGTGGCTGGCCGTTAATAAAAGACTGGTACACGGGCAATGTCATTTGCTGGCTCCGTTATTCGCTTTGATGGCTTGGTCGATATAGGTTTTGCACAGGGCAACGGCTTGGTCTGGCTCAATCCGTCCTTCACTCATGGCAGCGCGTAGCCAGAAGCCGTCGATCATTGCTGCCAGGGTTTGCGCTGTGGCCTGTGCGCTCTCGCCGGGCATCAGTTTGCGCAGGTGGAAGATCAGGTTGGATAGCAGGCGGCGCTCGTTGACCCGTTGTAGCCTCATCAACTCCGGGCTGTGCATGGCCTGGGTCCAGAATGCCAGCCAGGTTTTAGCCGACTGAGCGTGTGTCTGAACACCGGAGAAGTTTGCATCCACAATTGCCATTAAGCATTCACGCGGGGTGTTGGGCTGGCCGGCCATTAGCTTTGAAGCATCTTCCTGCAAGCACGAGAGCAAATACCGCATAGTCGCCTCAAGCAGGCCCTGTTTGCCGCCAAAGTAGTGACTCACAATGCCAACCGACAGTTCAGAGGCAGCTGCGATTTTTCCTATCGTTGCGCCCTGAAAGCCATGGATTTCAATGACTTCTAATGTTGCGTCGATCAGCTGCTGCCGCCTAATAGACTCGACTCCAACTCTTGCCATGCGCTCGTGACCTGTGTTTGTTGAATGTGCGTTCAATATATTGAATGGCTGTTCAATGAACGAAGGTTAATGGTTTGAATACTAAAGATCAAACCGGCTTAAAAAGGAGTGGTGGTGAGATTTGTGCGATTTAAGTTGTGAATATCAGGGGTTTCGTGCAGAAGAAGTGTTTAGAAGGCGAATGAATGTTTTTGGCTTCAGGCGCCTTGAGAAGGGAAACGGTAATGGCGTTCTTGCAATAGCTGCGCAGGGCAGGCGAGTTCTGTTTTGCTGGCGGAAATTCACCCAATGTTGGCTGGGGATGGGTGGGAATGTACCCAATTTTCTGCGAGCGAAGTGGTGCTTGTTGGTAGGCTGTTGTTTTTAAGTGAATTTATTTTTTGGCTTGTTGTTTGCATCAGATGAGCTTATCGCAGCCCTTAGTGGGCTCCGTCGAGCACCCAACAAACAAAACGAATCAGGGAACAGTCTCTATGAAGAACCAAGCCATTATCGCGGCGGCATTCGCCTCTACTCTTGTTGTTGCCAGTCCCGTTGTTGCCCAGGATCGGGCCGGTTGGCCGGATAACTTTACTGTGGGTACGGCCAGTCAGGGCGGCACCTATTTCGCCTATGGTTCTGGCTGGGCTAACTTTGTTGCAGAAAATCTGGGCGTTTCCGGTGGCGCCGAAATCACTGGCGGGCCTATGCAGAACATGGCTCTGGTGCACACTGGTGATCTCAAGTTCGGCCTTACTACGATGGGCCCGGCTCGTGAATCCATGGATGGCAACAGCCCACTGGCGCCCGGCATGAAGATGGACAACGTATGCGCCATGTTCCCCATGTACGAGACGCCTTTTTCGGTAACGGCGCTGAGCAGTTCCGGAATCAAGTCTATTTCTGATATCCCCGACGGTGCCACCATCGGTTTCGGCCCCGCTGGCTCAACCTCCGATACTTATTTCCCGCGCATGATGGAAACCCTGGGGGTGAACTTCAAACGCCGTAATGGCAGTTGGTCGGATCTTGGTGGCCAGCTTCAGGATGGTCTGATTGATGTTGTTGCCTTTGCTGCAGGTATTCCTATTCCGGCTGTTAGTCAGTTGGAGGTTCAAACCAATGTAAACATTATTGGAATGACCGATGCAGAAGCCAAGAAGGTGACGGACAACTTCCCGGTATCTGAATTCATTATTCCGGCAAGCACTTATCAGTCTCTGAATGAGCCCTCGCGTGTGGTTTCCATGTGGAACTTTGCCATGGTGAATTGCGATGTTCCGGAAAGCTTTGTGTATGAAATTACCAAGCTGACCATGGAGCAGAACGAGCGGATGGTTTCTATCCACAAGGCAGCTCGTAATTCGATTCCCGAGAACTACAACAAGAACAACGTATTGCCTTGGCATTCCGGTGCAGCTCGTTGGTTCAACGAGAACGGTTACACCATCGAAGCCAGCAAGATCAAATAACGCAGTTGTTTTGAATGGCTGAATGAAAGGGGGCCGCAAGGCCCCTGAATAATAGCCGGCAGATTGCCGGCTCCGATTTGCCTTCAGGCAGGACACCCGATGACACTTGAACGACACCCCAAAGACTTTTCTGACATAGAGGTGGGCGAAGACCACGTGCTTGCCCATGATGTGGACAAGGAGCCTGTAGAGGCAAATCGCAGGCTGTTTGAAGGCGGCATGCTGAAGTTTGTGACATTGCTCGCGATTGCCTATTCCTCTTTCCATCTCTATTCGCTGAATATTGCGCCTTTGGAAACCTGGTCGTTCCGGATTGTGCATATTGCCGGTGCGCTTGTTATCGGGTTTGTTTTGTTCGCCGGTGCCCGTTTTGTTTCAGCCGAAGAGGGCTCTGCGCACCACCGTTGGACAACGTGGATCAGCGCGGTAGCGCTAGTCCCTGCATTTTACGTGCTATACCAGACTTATTCGTTCTGGCAGATGGTTCAGAACGGCGCCATGCGAATTCCCGTTGACCTGGAAACCTGGCATTTTGGCTGGCCTTTATTGGCGGTAACGGGCGTAGGTATTGTGCTGAGTTGGTTCCATCAGCGTGAACGTTCGCGCTTTAGTTTGCCGGATCTGGTGCTGTGTGTGTGTTCAATTGCTGTCGCAGCATACTTTCTTGTGGCTTATAACAGCTCCATGCGCATGTCTACGGGCACCTCCTTTGCTCCGGTGGGCATATCCTTTGCCGCTGTGGCAGGCACGGCGTTGATTATGGAGCTGACTCGCCGGGTTGCCGGCCTGGCCCTGGTGATTATCGGGCTGGTGTTTCTTGTATATGTGTTTGCCGGGCCATACCTGCCGGGCTTTTTGGGCTATCCAGGGCTGTCTGTTCAGCGTTTCTTTAGCCAGGTATATACCGATGCCGGTATTCTTGGGCCCACCACCGCTGTGTCGTCTACCTACATTATTCTGTTCATTATTTTTGCCGCGTTTTTGCAGTCGTCCAAAGTGGGTGATTACTTTGTAAACTTTGCGTTTGCAGCCGCCGGGCGCTCGCGGGGTGGTCCTGCCAAGGTGTCTATTTTTGCCTCTGGCCTTATGGGTATGATCAACGGTACCAGTGCAGGTAACGTGGTATCCACAGGATCACTGACGATTCCGTTGATGAAGAAGGTGGGTTACAGCAAAAAATCGGCAGGCGCTGTGGAAGCCGCTGCATCTACCGGTGGCCAGATCATGCCACCGATTATGGGGGCAGGTGCCTTCATCATGGCCGAGATTACCGGTATCCCTTATACCGAAATCGCCATTGCCGCCATTATTCCCGCAATACTCTACTTCGCCTCTGTGTACTTTATGGTGGATTTTGAAGCCGCTAAAACCGGTATGCGTGGTATGCGGGAAGATGAGCTGCCAAAGCTGCGCACCATGGTGAAGCAGTGCTACCTGTTCTTGCCCATTATTATTCTCATAGTGGCCCTGTTTATGGGCTACTCTGTCATTCGTGCCGGTACTCTGGCGATGGTTTCTGCGGCCGTAGTCAGTTGGTTCTCGCCTAACAAAATGGGCATTCGGCAGATATTGCACGCACTGGAAACCGCTTCCTACATGGCCATACAGATCATTGTGGTGTGTGCCGCAGCGGGCGTTATTGTGGGTGTTATTTCCCTGACCGGTGTCGGTGCACGCTTTTCGGTATTGCTGCTCGATGTGGCGGAGGCAAGCCAGTTGCTGGCGCTGATTTTTGCCATGTTTATTTCCATTCTTCTTGGCATGGGAATGCCTACAACAGCGGCTTATGCAGTCGCTGCCTCAGTGGTTGCGCCAGGCCTTGTACAGCTGGGTATTGAGCCGCTGACGGCGCACTTCTTCGTGTTCTACTTTGCGGTGGTTTCGGCCATTACTCCGCCGGTTGCATTGGCGTCTTATGCGGCGGCAGGTATCTCTGGTGCCAATGCAATGGAAACCTCTGTGGCTTCTTTCAGAATTGGTATTGCAGCATTTATCGTGCCCTTCATGTTCTTCTACAACGGCGCGCTGTTGATGGAGGCAGGCTGGTTCGATATTGCACGGGCACTGGTTACAGCACTCTTTGGTGTGTATCTGCTTTCTGGAGGTGTGCTGGGCTGGTTCGGCAATGTCACTGCATCCTGGATCGTCCGTATATTGCTGATCGGTGCCGCCCTGATGATGATTGAAGGGGGATTGGTGTCCGATCTGGTGGGCGTTGCCCTTGCGGCGGCGGCGTTTTTGATGCAGCGCCAGCGCAAAGGTCGTCTCGCTGCTGCCTGAGTTTGACTCATCGCCCGGCCCTTGTTCCTCAGGGGATCGGGCGATACTCTGGCGTCCTCTAACGGTGTGGCGGGAGCCGGAATATGTCCTACCGGATAGGCGCATTTGTTGTATTTGTGATCACCCTTGCTGTGTCCTGGATGTTGGGCGGTTGGGCTGGTTACCAGCAGGTTGAGCGGGATAGCCTGGAAGAGTCGTTCCGCTACCGTCAACTTGTGGGTAATGAGCTTAACCGCTACCTGCCTATTCCGGAGTTGATGGCCGAGCATCCTTTGCTTGCGGCAGCCCTGAGCGCACCAGGCAATCCTGCCGTTGTTCATCAGGCCAATGAAGAAATGCAGCGTATGGCGACCATCGTTGGCAGCTCGGATGTGTACTTGATGGACACAACCGGGCTGACAATTGCTGCCAATAACTACCAGCAGGCCGGCAGTTTTGTTGGTCGCAATTTCAGTTTTCGCCCCTATTTCTATGAAGCTATAACATCCGGCAGGTCTGCCATCTATTTCGCACTGGGTTCCACCTCTCGGGTTCGGGGGCTGTATTTTTCTCATCCGGTGCGTGCTGAGCAAGGCCAGTTACTGGGTGTGGTGGTCGTGAAAGTTTTGGTACATGAGCTGGAATCCCAATGGCACAGGCCGGCTTCTGTGCGTGAGGCCGAAATGGTGGTGCTGGATGAAGCCGGTGTCAGTTTCCTGGCCAGTAAGCCGGAGTGGTTGTATCGCGACTTTACTGGCAGCGCTGAACAAGCACCTGGTGAGGCATCTCGCCAACGCTACCCGGATCGGGATCTCAGGCCTGTATCTCTGCAGTATCTGGGTAAGCCTTTCGGCTTGTCCGGGGCATCCGAGACCTTGCGCATTCGGGAAGATGGCCGTGCCCATGAATACCTGAGCGTTACAACACCGCTGCCGAGGCTGGACTGGACGTTGCGGGTAATGGTCAGTACGCGTTCGGTAGTATGGACCCGTCTCGGGTTCGTGCTGGGTGGCATAGCTATCTATTTTGGTGTTCTGCTGGCATGGCTGTATTTACGTGAGCGCTATCGTCGTGAGGCGGAATTGGCGCTGAGAGGGGAGCAGTTGGAGCTTAGCGTTGCCGAGCGAACGGCCGACCTGGAGCAATCCAATCGCAAACTCATGGACGAAATTCGAGAGCGTGAGCGCACCCAGAGTGAATTACGGGAAACCCAGCAGGAGCTGATTCAGGCCGCCAAGCTGGCGGTGTTGGGCCAGATGTCGGCTGGGCTTAATCACGAAATGAGCCAGCCACTTACTGCAATCCAGACTTACGCCAGAAACAGCCGACGGTTTCTGGAAAAAGGTGCCGCCGATATGGTGGATGAGAACCTTAGTGAAATTGTGCTTCTGTGCGACAAAATGGCCGAGTTGACCCGCCAGTTCAAGGTATTTGCCCGCAAATCTGAAGGGCCACCAACCATTGTGGATTTTCGCTTGTCTGTGGATGCCTCCCTGAAGATTATCGTGGCGCAGAAAAGCAGTGTGGGTATTGATATCCGGTGGAACCGCCCTGAGCAGCCTGTGCTATGTCACGGCGACCTGATCCGGATTGAGCAGGTTATGGTTAACTTGCTCGCCAATGCGGTTCAGGCTGTTGAAAGCCAGGGGCAGCCAGTTATTACAATTGATGTTGAGGAGCAGGGAGAGTGCTGGCGCTGCCTTGTGCGGGATAACGGAACCGGGCTGCCAGCAAATACCGAACAGATTTTTGAACCCTTCTTTACTACCAAGTCTGTTAAACAGGGGCTTGGGCTGGGATTGTCCATATCAAGGCAGATTGCGGATGCTTTGGGTGGCCGGCTTACGGGGCGCAATCGTAGCGACGCGCCGGGAGCGGAGTTTGAATTTACACTGCAAAAACGGGAGGCAACGGAATGACAGAACCCTCGGTAATTTTTGTTGATGATGATCCGCACATACGGAAATCAATTGCCCAAACGCTGACTCTGGAAGACTTGCCTGTGCAATGTTTTGAAAGTGCCGAGGCAGGGCTTGAGGCCGTTACGCCGGATTACAGTGGTGTAGTGTTGTGCGATTACAACATGCCGGGAATGGATGGGCTGGAGATGCTAAGCGCCGTCCAGGCACTGGATAAAGCCATTCCGGTGATTATTCTGACCGGTCAGGGTGACATCAGCACGGCAGTTTCCGCCATGCAGCAAGGCGCCTACGATTTTATAGAAAAGCCCTTCAATCACGATGAACTGATTGAGCTTCTTCGGCACGCTCTGGAGAAACGCAATCTTGCGCTGGAAAACCGTCGGCTCAAGGCCCAGTTGCGCCATCTGGCCCGGCCAGGCCCCAGAATCCTTGGTGACACGCCAAGCATGCAAAAAGTGATGGATACCATCACGCCGATTCTCGATATTTCTGCCAACACCCTGCTGTTTGGCGAGACAGGTTCCGGTAAGGATGCCCTGGCTCGCTATATTCACGAGAACAGCCCGCGGGGCGCTCATAACTTTGTCGCGATCAACTGCGGAGCCGTGCCGGAAAACCTCATTGAAAGCGAATTGTTCGGGCATGAGGCAGGCGCCTTTACCGGCGCAGACAAACGCCGCATAGGTAAGATCGAACACGCACATCGGGGCACTCTGTTTCTTGATGAAGTGGAAAGTATGCCCATGCCACTGCAGATCAAGCTGCTGCGTGTACTTGAAGAACAGAAGGTGGAGCGCTTGGGCAGCAATCAGGTGCAGGAGGTGGATGTGCGCATTATTGCCGCCACCAAAGCGGACCTGAAGGCGCTCAGTGATGAAGGGAGTTTTCGTGCCGACCTATACTATCGGTTGAACGTGGTGAAGGTGGATATTCCGCCCTTGCGGGAGCGCAAAGAAGATATTCCCATGCTGTTTCATCACTTTGTTCTGATTGCCGCAGCCCGTTACGACCGGGAGAGTATTCCTCTGGATGCGAGCCAGGCTGCGCGGCTTATGCATCACAGCTGGCCGGGAAATGTCCGTGAATTGCGTAACCTTGCCGAGCGGTATGTGCTGCTGGGTCCGGCGGCACTTGATGATAGTGAACCAGCGGCCAAGGCGGATGTGAGCGGGCGACGTACCCTGACAGAAATGATGGACAGCTTTGAGCATTCAGTGCTGACCAGTGCCTTGAATGCTTGTCAGGGGAGCATTAAAGACACCATGGTGCAGTTGGGAGTAGCCCGCAAAACCCTCTACGACAAAATGAAGAAGCACGGTCTGGACAAGGCGCAGTTTAAAGATTGAGCCCGGCGGCTGATACGCAGGCGCACGAATATTTACATGGGGGATACAAACTACGCAGTACCCTCAATGATAATTTTGATGGTTATTCTGTAGCATTCTGCCACCTTTAATAACGGGTTGAGTCTTCCGCCCATTCCTCCCAGCAGACACAAGACTTATTAGTTATGAAAAATCTGACCATTCAGACACGGGTGCTTTTATTGGCGCTTGTACCAGTGATTGTGCTCACAGCATTCCTGACGACTTACAATCTTAAACAGGCCCAAGGCATAGGCGATGAAGCGGTTGCGGGCTTTTCCGCGGATATGGAGGCAAGCAAGCGCCAAGAGCTTAAGAACTATATTGAGCTTGCCCGCACCTCGATAGCTCACCTTTATAAGCAGCCTGGCTCTGCCAATGACCCTGAAATTAAGGAGCAAGCCTGGAATATTCTGCGCCAGCTCAGGTTTGATGACTCCGGTAGCCCGGGCTACATGTTTGCCTACGACACCAGCGGTGTAAGTGTCATGCATGGCGTAAAGCCAGCCCTGGAAGGCAAGAACCTATGGGGCTTTAAAGACCCCACCGGAAAATTTCTGATTCGTGAGCTCGTTCAGGTGGCTCGTAACGGAGGAGGCTATGTCCCCTACGAGTGGGAAAACGAGAGCACCGGGCAGGTAGCCCCAAAACTGGGTTACGCCGAAATGATACCTGAGTGGAATATCATGATTGGCACGGGGTTTTGGATAGATGGTCTGGAGGCGCAGGTGGCTACAATGGACAGCAATGTTGCTAATGCATTGAGCAATGCGGTTGTCGGCTCAATAACAACCTCCGTGATTGCGCTGGCGGTTATCGTTTTGCTGGCATTGATTGTTGTGCGCAGTATTATCCGGCCGCTGAAAACTGCAGTATCTGCAATGAACGACATCGCCAGCGGTGATGGAGATCTGACCCGCAGATTGGATGCAGGCAGCAAGGATGAGTTGGGGCAGTTGGCGACGGCATTCAATAGCTTTGCAGATCAGGTGCATGGTTTGGTTGAGCAGGTTCTCACTTCTACCCGCACCCTGAATGAGGCCTCTACAGAGTTGAGCGAAATAATGGATGAGGCTGAGCAAGGTGTGGAGCGCCAAAAATCCGAGAGTGACCAAGTGGCAACGGCCATGAATGAGATGACCGCGGCAGCTCAGGAAGTGGCGAATAATGCCAGTGAGGCCTCTGATGCAGCAGATCGCGCCAATGTTCAGGTATCTGATGCGCAGGGTTTGGTGCATGAGACCATTGAGGTGATCGGCGGCTTGTCTGAACAGGTTGAACAGGGCGTGAGTGTTATTGAGAAGCTCGGCTCAGACTCCCGCCAGATCGACTCGGTTCTGGAGGTGATCCGGGAGATCGCTGATCAGACTAACCTGCTTGCCCTGAATGCGGCTATCGAGGCTGCCCGGGCCGGGGAAGCGGGTCGAGGATTCGCGGTTGTGGCAGATGAAGTGCGGACGCTAGCGAGCAGGACTCAAAAGAGTACGCAGGAAATCCAGGAAACCATTGAACGGCTGCAATCCGGTGCAGGCAACGCAGTGAAGCTGATCGGCTCGATCAGTGAGCGAAGCGAGGCCACGGTTGCAGAGACGCGCAAGGTGAATGGTGCTCTGCAAAAGATTAATCAGGCAGTCAGTACTATTAATGATATGAACACCCAAATTGCCAGCGCCGCTGAAGAACAGACCAGTGTTTCCGAGACCATTAACCAGAATGTTCATGAGATTGTTGCAATCTCAGAGCAGACCGCTCAGGGGACGCATCGGGCAGGCATGGCTGCTCAGCGGCTAAAGGCTCTGGCCACTGATATGTCTGAACAGGTCAGTCGTTACCGGGTGTAAGTAATGAGGAGCCGACAACCGAGGTCATAAGACTGGCAAAGCGAGTGAGCGCCTCAAGCCCACTAACATCGTCTTCCATTAATGGCAGGCGCTTCTGTGGCAGATTTCTCAGCAAATCGTCGATTTCCTGCAGATGGCGGCTTTGGCGTTCAACACGGGCCTGCCAAAAGGGACTGTTTGCGGTATCCGGCATGATGCGGTTCACGATCACCCCGGCAACCGGGATGTTGGCACTGGCTAGTGCCTCTATGGCTCTGCCAGTTTCAAGAATAGGTAGCTTCTCCGGGGTCATCACGAACACGAATGCTGTGTGGTTGGTATCGTTAAGGCGGCGGCGAGTGCGTTGAAACAGCCGCTGGCGGCGTAGCAAGGTTTCGGTTAATTCCTGGCCTCGCTGGTCCATGCCTTCAACCGGGTTTTCCTCCGGGCTTTTCAGCGGGTTGTCGACACTGCGCCCTGGTGTGAGGTGCGCCAGCGCCTTGCCCAGTTTTTCAGATCGTTTGTTGTGCTTCATTAGTCCGTCGGTCCAGGCAGCCATGATTTCCGGCAGGGTCAGCAGTCGCAAGGTATGGCCCGTGGGGGCTGTGTCGAAGATCAACAGATCGTAGTTGTTTTCGCTGTCTTCTATCAGCGTGGCCATGCGCTCCAGTATGGCCGCTTCCTGGGCGCCCGGGGATTGTGCCCCCAGCCTCAGTTGTCGCTGCAGTTCATTGATCTGGTCCGGGCCGGCAAACCGCCGCATCTGCTGCATAACCCTGTCGATGTAAGCTTCAGCCTCTGTATCCGGGTCCAGCTCCAGGGCATCCAGGTTGGGCGCCATGCGCGTTACCTGGCCTCCAATGGCCCGGTCAAAAGCATCTGCAAGGCTGTGGGCCGGGTCTGTGGAGATCAATAATACCCGACGCCCCTGATTAGCCGCAGCAACTGCAATAGCGGAGGCCGTGGTGGTTTTGCCTACCCCGCCTTTGCCACCCACCATGATAAGTTTGCGGCTGGTAATAAGTTCCAGAATATTCAGGTTGTGAGCTTGCGGCATTATTTCCTCAACAGCAGCGGAAGTTGTCGAGCGGTGAGCGCTCCATGCCCATACGGGTATGCCAGTCGTGGAACCGCTCGAGCATGAGTGGTTGCAGCTCCATGCAGTACCAGCCTGCGGGATTGGGGATGCCCATCATTTCACTGAACACCAGTAGCATGAAGAGGTCGTCTTCGTCCCGCCGGGCGCGGGCAATGGCCGCTCTGTAGGGTGCGTTGTAGTACTCGGCGCCAGCTTGACTGGCTTTTTGGTAAAGGTATTTCAAACGGGACAGTGTCTTTTTCATCAACGACTCCCGGGATATGAAACTGGCCAGGCCAGGCCTGGCCAGCTATTCACGCAGTGCTCAGTCGCCTGCCGATGACAGGCGCATTTCTGCCTTGGCCCGCTTCAGGGCGGCAATGCACTCCAGGGTGACAAAAATGGCAGCCACAAGAACCACCAGGTCCATGGTGAACAGGAACCAGTCTGCCTTGTCGTAGAAGCCTTTGAGCTGAATCAGCAAGGCAAAGAGCGACATGGCGAGTACAAACACCAATGGTGCCAGGGTGTAGAACGTGGGCGAACCTTTGCGCACCAGCATAACGGTGACAACCAGAAGGGTCAGGCCAGCCAGAAGCTGGTTGGTGGTGCCAAATAGCGGCCATATGAGTAGTCCGCCGGAGCCATCCGCGCCACCAGCGCCGAAAGCCAAAGCCAGGCAAGTACCCACAGACAGCAGTGTGGCCGGTAATGGCTTGGCCATCCACTTGATGTTATAGATCTCACCCCACTCCTGGAAAATATAGCGCTGCAAGCGCAGGCCGGTATCCATGGTGGTGCCTGCAAAGAGGGCAGCCATAACGGTCAGCATGGTGGCAGCAACAGCCATGTCGAGGCCGGTACCGGCGCTCAGGATGGTTGCACCGCCGTTTACAAATGCCAGCACGCCGCCTTGGCCAAAGGAGTGATACATGGCCTGCCAGTCCGCGAGGGAAGCAAAGCCGGCTGTGGCGGCAATAATGGCGGCCAACGCCAGTGCGCCTTCCCCGGTTGCACCAAAGTAGCCCACAAAACGGGCGTCGGATTCCTTGGCCAGTTGTTTGGATGTGGTGCCGGAGGCAACCAGGCCGTGAAAGCCGGAAATAGCACCACAGGCAATGGTTACGAACAGTAGCGGAATCATTGAGGGTGTGCCTGCCGGTACATCAACGTTGATCATGGGCGCGACCACAGTGGGGTTTGCGATCAGTACGGCGGCGTAGAGTGCAGCCAGCCCTACGAACAACTGCAGGCCGTTAATGTAATCCCGGGGCTGGAGCAGTACCCACACAGGCAACAGCGATGCGATGGCTGCATACACAAACAGGATAATGATCCAGGCTGCACTGGGTGACAGCCCGGCAACGGAGTCGGGGAGTGACACCGGCATGGAAGGGCCAATGTAAATCAGGAAATACAGCGCAATCACGCCAACAATTGAAACCAGTGGCAGGCTCATTTTTGCCCGGTAGATGGCCTGGCCAATCACCAGAGCCACGGCTATGGCGCCCCAAACAGGAACGACTGCGCCAGGGTTGTTGATCAGCAGTTTGGCGATAACAACGCCAAATACCGCGTTCACCATCAGCAGAACCAGGAAAATCACAATGGAGAAGATGGCTCTGGCACGGCCGCCAACCACTTCGCCAGTGAGGGTGCCTACTGACTTGGCCTTGTTTCGTACACTGGCCCAGATGGCGCCAAAATCGTGAACGCCTGCGAAGAAGATGGTGCCCAGGGTGACCCACAAAAAGGCGGGCAGCCAGCCCCAGATAACGGCAATTGCTGGCCCAACAATGGGTGCAGCGCCTGCTACGGATGTGAAGTGGTGGCCCCAGAGAACAAATTTATTGGTGGGGACAAAGTCGATGCCGTCTTCAAATTCTTCAGCCGGGGTTTTAAAGCTGTCGCTCAGTTTGAAAACAACGTGTGCGAGAAATTTCGAGTAAACGAAAAATCCCAGTGCCATGCCCCCAAGCCCGAGTACCATCAATATAATAGAGCTCATCGATGCCTACCTGCCTAATTTGTTTGAGTAGCGGTGTGTTTCGAAGTATAGACCATCGCGGATGGATGCAGTTTGAGTACATCCTGGATGGCGTGAGGGGCAGTGTATCTAATCTGTGCCGAAACGAGGCCATTCCGGCACAGATCTTGGACTAAAGGTGTAGGTAGGGAGGCGCTTACAGGTTGGCTTCTGCAAATTCTGCCAGCAGTGAGCGTGGCACTCCTTGCAAGTGAATGTGCCCACCGTGGCTGAAGGTTTTGAAGCGTTCGGTCATGTAGGTCAGGCCGGAGCTCAAAGCGCTCAGGTATGGTGTGTCAATCTGTGCCAGGTTGCCCAGGCAGATCACTTTGGAGCCATTACCTGCACGGGTAATGATGGTCTTGATCTGATGCGGAGTCAGGTTCTGGGACTCATCAATAATGATCAGGCTGTGCTGGAAACTGCGGCCACGAATGTAGTTCATGGATTTGAAGTGCAGAGGAACCTTGCTGAGAATGTAGTCCACACTGGCGGTCATGTTCTCATCGTCTTCGTGCAGCGCTTCCAGGTTGTCCACAATGGCGCCCAGCCAGGGCTCCATTTTTTCCGCTTCGGTACCGGGCAGGAAGCCAATGTCTTCATCCAGGCCTTGTGTTGAGCGGGTGGCAATAATCCGTTTATAAAGCTTGCTGGCCACCGTCATTTCGATGCAGGCGGCCAGCGCAAGAATGGTTTTACCGGAGCCGGCTGAACCGGTGAGGTTCACCAGGTGGATATCAGGATCGAGCAGCAGGTGCAGCGCCATGGCCTGATAAATATCCCGTGGCACCAGGCCCCAGACTTCTTCGTTCATCAAGTCGTGCTGGTGCAGATCCCGGATCACCACCTGGGTGTCGGTAATGTTGACCACCCGGCCTATAAACCCCTGCTCATCAAGAACGAACTCGTTGATGTTCAGTTTGGCCAGCTCACCTTCCCGCTTGAGGATGTGTTCGGTTAGCCCGTCTCGCTGCAAGGTTTCTACTTTGGCAATGGTGTCCCAGAATGAGTTCGGAAACTCCATGTAGCCCTTTGGGAGCAGGTCGATGTCATCAACCAACTGGTCATTCTGGTAGTCCTGGGCTTCAACACCAAAGCCACGGGCCTTCAACCGCATGTTGATGTCTTTGCTGACGAGAATGATATCCCGGGACTTGTGCCGTTGCTGAAGCGCGGCAAGGGTGTTGATAATCTTGTTGTCGTTCAGGTGCTCGGGTAATGAGTGGCCACTGGCATGCTCGGTGCTCATCAGTATGGAGAGGGTGCCCAGGGGTTTAGCCATTTTGGCTCTTACAATGGGCACACCTTTTTCTATCTCTTTCGGGCTGGCATCCCCAAGCAGGCGGTCAATGGTGCGGATTGCCTGGCGACAGTCGGCAGCGACACTTTGTTTGCCGGATTTAAGGCCGTCGAGTTCTTCAAGAACGGTCATCGGGATGATGACATCGTGTTCTTCAAAATTGAGGAGGGCGTTGGGATCGTGGATCAGGACGTTGGTGTCGAGGACGTACATGGTTCTTCGGGCTTGCGGTGCACTTTCCGGTGTTCTGGGCATAGGGGGCGCTACCTCTGTGGTGGTTCAGCTGTTACTGGCACAGCGTTGCGTAAGCTCCTCATTCGAGACGATTTTCAGCATATCATAAGTGGTTACGATGCCGGTTATCCTGGCGTCTTTGGTGACAAAAATCCGGTGTAGATGCTCTTTCATCATAATATTGGCTATGTCGCGCACCGGTGTTGTTTCATCAACCGATAATACAATGGGGGTCATGATATCCCGCACTTCTACCGGCACTTTGCCCATCTCCTCAAAAAGCACCATGCGCAGGCGGCGGGCTTCCTGATGTTCTTCAGCGGTGAGTTCATCACTGGACTCAGACCGCTTGGCGTTCCAGCGAAACTCCGCAATGTCCTTTAAGGTGGCGATGCCAATAATTTCACCGGATTCATCCGTAACAGGGCTGCCCGTGATTTCATTGTCGGTCAGGAATATGGCCAGGCGATCCATTGTCCAGGATTGTGGCACCGCCTTGATGCTAGGCGTCATTATTTCGTGTGCGAGCACTGTCATTGAGTGATCTCTGCTTTGTGAAGTCCTTTCACCAGAGCTTAGCGTTTCGCGCCCAGTCCGTCACCTTTTCAGTTGCCGCTGGTTTGCCTTACATCAACCAGTTGGCCGCTTTCGTCATAGATCAGGCTAAAGCCCTGATAGCGCTCTTTGCTTGCTACCCGCTCTAGCTCTTCCAGGGAACTTACCGGTATATCAACGAGGAGGGTGTTAACCAGCCAACCAGGCAGGGCGCCCTTTGGATCAGTATGTTGCAGCCAGATCATTCGGGTTTTACCGTTCTCGGGAATCAACCGGTACCGGGTGTTGGATAGATCAACCCTTACGCGATTACTAACCTCTGCACGCATCTCTGGCACAGCGCTCATTTGCATAACGATCTCACCAGAAGCTTTGCTCCCCTGTGTGTGAACGCTAAGGACATAGTCACGATCGGTTACCGGCCAAGGCAGGTCGTTTACTGAGTAGACGTAACGCTCATGAAAGTTACCTTTGCCCACAGCATAGGATTCCGTGCAGTTAAGCAACCACTCCATGCAGGATGCGGGGTTCTGCATCACGGCCATAATGGATTCGATCGGGGCATCAATCAGGGCTTCGGCTTTGAATGCCTGAAAGCTGGAATCGCTCTGGCGCATGGTGTAGATGCGGATGTCGCCGGATTCCTTGCGCAAGCTCCATACGTCGCTGTCTTCTCCCGGTAGCGCCGCGCTAACAGTAGTGGTCGCCATTGCAGAAACCAGCAGGGCAAAGATTGCACCGCTGATGACTGAGGCCCAGTCTTTAAAGCCGTGGGCTTCGGTCTTGTTCATAAGCTACACTTCCTTGAAAAAATTGGGCAGAGTCTATCACGAGGTGGCGGGCAGTATGGGCTCGAAGCAGGGGATTGTGAACCAGGTTACTGCCCGGTGAAGCAGTTCGATAAATTGGCCTGATCTGACGACAATTATGACGACAAAGAAACTGATTGATGCCAAGGGGCGCTTTGCACCCGGCATACTGAGCCAGCCAGTCGAAGAAATAAACTATCTGGATTACGACCTGCGCACGGTAATGGATAAACCTCGCTCCGGGTTCGCCCGGCGCTGGCGGTTTAACCAGTTCCAGTTTGTGAGTGTCACCGGTCCCGGGTGGGTGTTTGGTATGGCTCTGGTGGATTTGAAGCTGATGGGAAGCGGCTTTTTCTATCTCTATGATTTTGCATCCGGGCAGATGCTTGAGCACAGCTTTATGAACCCTCTGGCAGTGGGAACTCGAATTGAACCTTACCCGGAGCATGGCCAAGCCTCGTTCAGAAAAGGGAAGGTTTCCATGCGCATTCTGCCTTTCGCCGGCGGAAGGGCAATCTCCGTGTCGGCTCCTGGTGGCATTCGCGTGGAGTTGACGCTGAAAGAGGATAATGATCCTCTGCGGCTAGTGTGCCCTGCTGGCTACAATGGTTGGGTGTTCACCCGGAAATCGGCGGGTTTGCCGGTTGACGGCGAGATTCGCTGGGGGCATCAAATCTGGCGGTGTGATGACAGCACTCGTGGTGCTGTTGACTGGAGTTGCGGCTTTATGCGCCGTGAAACGGCCTGGAATTGGGCGAGCCTGTCTGGACAACTGAAGGATGGTCGCTCAATCGGGCTTAACCTGGCAGCGGGCGTTAATGAAACCGGTATGACAGAGAACGCTCTGTGGCTGGATGGGCAGTGCCAGACTCTTGGGGCAGCCCGGTTTAGCTTCGATCGCTACAGTCCCGGGAATGATTGGCATGTAAACACGGTAGATGGCCGGGTAGATCTGCATTTTGTGCCGGCCACGGCTCGAAAGGAAAAGCTGAATGCAGGGCTCCTGGCCTCCAACTTCCGGCAGTATGTAGGCACCTTCAATGGAAGCCTTGTTGATGAGGGTGGTAGCAGGGTTGAGGTTCAGGGTTTGCAAGGGTTCATGGAGGACCATTTTGCTCGGTGGTAAGGGCAGCGAGCGTTGGCCTGCAGGGCGCGGGCCAACGCTCGTTTGCATCACCGGGCGCTGAGGGGCTCAGCGTTCAGGCAGGGTGACATTCAGCTCCAGAACGGAGCAGCTACCATGCCGGTCTACTTCTACCTGAACCATGTCATCGCTGATCTGGACATATTTGCGAATAACCGCCAGTATTTCCTGCTGCATTTGCGGCAGGTAGTCGGGCTGATCGCGCTGCCCACGCTCGTGAGCCACAATAATCTGCAAACGCTCTTTTGCCACATTGGCGGAGCTTGATTTCTTGCCTCTGAAATAGTCGAGGAAACTCATCCGTTAGCCCCCCTTGAACATCCGTGAAAAGAAACCTTTTTTCTGGCTGGTCATGAAGCGGTGTTCGCGCTCCTCACCCAGAAGGCGTGCAACGGCGTCATCATATGCTTGGCCAGCATCGCTCTCAGTTTCGAGGATAACCGGCAACCCCTGGTTGGAGGAGTTGAGAACAACCTGGCTTTCCGGGATAACACCCAGCAAAGGGATGGCGAGAATTTCCTCAACATCTGCCACGGATAGCATTTCGCCCCGTTCGACCCGCTCCGGGTTGTAACGAGTCAGGAGCAGGTGCTCCTTAACCGGCTCTTCACCCATTTCCGCACGGCGGGATTTGCTTTGCAGAATGCCAAGAATGCGGTCGGAGTCCCGAACTGATGATACTTCCGGGTTGGTAACAACAATGGCCTCATCCGCATAGTACAGCGCCATCTGAGCCCCGTGCTCAATGCCGGCCGGGGAGTCGCAGATAATGTAGTCGAAGGTTTCGGCAAGTTCGTTAATGACCTTTTCAACACCCTCTTTGGTGAGCGCTTCTTTTTCCCGGGTTTGTGAGGTCGGGAGTATGTAGAGGGTATCAACCCGTTTGTCACGGATTAGCGCCTGATTGAGCGTTGCATCGCCTTGTATAACGTTTACAAAGTCATACACCACGCGGCGTTCGCAGTTCATGATCAGATCGAGGTTGCGCAGGCCCACATCAAAATCCACCACCACGGTTTTGTGGCCGCGTTTGGCAAGACCGGTGCTTATGGAGGCGCTGGTGGTGGTCTTACCAACGCCGCCCTTTCCTGAAGTTACGACAATAATTCTAGCCAAGGTTTGTTTCCTGTATCTCGTGGATTCGTCGTGTCAGCCGGTTGTATAGCCCGGTCAAATTATTCTGTTCGATTCCAGTATCAGGCCTTGTCCAGTGGTGCTACCACCAGCAAGTCGTCCCTGAGCTGAATTTGCACAGCGTTTTTCCAGCCGTTGTCCTGAAGATCTTCGGAGATTTTATAGTGTCCGGCGATGGACACAAGCTCTGCCTCAAGGGATTGGCAGAAAATTCTTGCGGACTCCGAGCCATGAATGCCTGCGAGCGCCCGGCCGCGCAGTGGGCCGTAGACATGAATGCTACCCGCAGCCAGCACTTCTGCGCCGGCCTGAACCGGCGCCAGAATAACCAGATCGCCATCGGGAGCGTGAACCTGTTGGCCGGAACGCACTGGCTGGTTGATGATTTTTGTGGGAGCGGCTTCTTTTATTGTCTGCGGCGCGGGCGCTGCAGGAGAATCAGCTGCTTGGGCTGTGGCTTGGTGATCCCTGTCTCTTTGCCCGCCTCCGGGCATCAGGGCCAGAGAGGCTCCGCGCGCCAGGCGGCGTTGATCGTCATTCCCGCCACGAACGCCGATAACATGAATGCTGTTGCGGCGGCAGGCACCAATTATCTTGAAGAAATCCAGCTCGCTGTCGAGGCCTTCGTATTTCTCCAGACTGATGATAAGAGGGATATCCCGAAAGAACCCGGGAGCCTGGCTGATTTTGTTCCTCAGCATCTCTTCAAATTCGTCGTTGTCGAAGTAATACAGCTCCAGTGCAGTCATGGAAACGCTGGCGCTTTTCAGCTGGAATACCTGCTGTACCCCTGATGTGGTGGTGTTGCTCATGAACGGGTGTCTTCCTTGATGGATGGCTCGGCAGGGCGGCGCAGGCGCAGGGGTGCATCTTCAAAGCGAATGCCAGACCAGCCGGTGCCCATGAATTGGCGAATGTTGCTGTGGCTTTCTCCAGCGGGGTCGTCTAGCACCTGCTGATAATGTTGAGCAAACAGTTTTAGCGTGTCTGCTTCATTGAGGGTGCAGTATAGGCCCAGGCCAAATACTCTGCATGAACCTGAGTTGTCACTTGCGGCGTTAAATAAAGGGCCGTTATGAAAGCCTGCCGGGCTGTAGTCGAAGTGCCGCTCTATCAGGGCCAGGGTGTCATCAAAATCGGCATGCCCGCCACCTATTGAAGCCAGATGAATGCGTACAGCCTCATTTACATTCATTACTTGTGATCCTGTTTGGGACCTGTTTGATGCAGGGCTTTCCACTCTTCGTACGGCATGCCGTAAATCTCTTCCCTGGCGGCCGGGTCTGATATCTCAAAACCGCGTTCACTGGCTTCTGCCCGATACCATTTGGAAAGACAGTTGCGGCAGAACCCGGCCAGATTCATGAGATCAATGTTCTGAACCTCGGGATTGTCTCCCAGGTGTTTAACCAGGCGGCGAAAAGCTGCAGCTTCAATTTCAGTACGCTTGGAGTCTGGAATAGAGTTCGACATGGTGCCTCAATATGCGATTTGATGGTTGGCTTGGGGTTCCTGACATTCTCAGCATCTTACCGTAAGATACAAGACTGTATAAATGTACAGAAAATTGACGCGAGCCCAATGATTATGCCTCAACGCAAGATCATCCACGTGGATTGTGACTGCTTTTATGCTGCAGTTGAAATGCGTGATGACCCAACACTGCGTGAAGTGCCGCTGGCGGTAGGCGGCGAAGGCGGTCGTGGTGTAGTAACTACCTGTAATTATAAAGCCCGGGCTTTCGGTGTGCGCTCGGCCATGCCGGGTGGTGAAGCCCGCCGGCTATGCCCGGGGCTGGTTACTGTGCCTCCTGATATGGCCCGTTATCGAGCGGCGTCACAGAAGGTGATGGGTATTCTGCGGGAGCTGACCGATATGGTTGAGCCTTTATCTCTGGATGAGGCTTTTCTGGATGTGTCTGATGTTACCGATCACAAGGGCAGCGCCACACTGATGGCCCGCTATCTGCGGGAACGGGTGGAAAAGGAAGTGGGCATCACTATTTCTGCCGGGGTCGCTCCCAATAAATTTCTTGCCAAAATTGCCAGTGATTGGCAAAAGCCTGATGGGTTGTTTGTGGTGAAGCCTGATGAGGTAGACGGGTTTGTCCGCGAACTTAAGGTTGAGAAACTGTTTGGCGTGGGGCAGGTAACGGCGGCTAAACTGCATGCGCTGGGCGTAAAGACATGTGGCGATTTGCAGGCGTTGGGCGTTGATGTATTGATCGAGCGTTTTGGTAAGCAGGGCTATCGTTTGCATGAAATGGCCCATGGCCGGGATGAGCGGCCAGTGGTGGTTTCCAGAATTGCCAAATCTGTGAGCGTGGAACGTACGTTTTCTCAGGATTTGCCAGATGTGACGGCTTGTGAAACTGTGCTGGCGTCACTGACTGCTGACCTTAATCTCCGCCTTGCCCGTAAGGGCCGGGACAAGCCGATACATAAGCTGTTTATAAAAATACGCTATAGCGATTTTTCTACCCACACCCTGGAGCGCGTGCGGGAGAATATTAAAGAGCCAGAGTTTGAGGACTACCTGCCACTACTTACAGAGCTGGTTTCAAATCGCGAGCGGCCGGTTCGCCTGCTGGGGCTTGGAGTGCGATTTCGCAATGATGATGCACCGGTCACCCAGCTGAGATTGTTTGATTGAGTTTAGCCTGGGCAGTAGTGCCAGGCCCGGGCCAGTAACACGCTCCAGTAAGGGGGTGGCCAAGATCAGTGCGTACCAAAACCACCCATCACCTAGCCGGCTTCCCAGTTGGCAATAGCGCATTTCTGGCCAAAACTCAGCAATTTTGTTTATGTGCTGGCAGAGGGCGTATTCACGCTGACCTGCGAGTTCAAATAAGCGGAATGCCTTGCTGCTTTCTGACACAGGGGGCGAGCCTTTAAGTTTGCGTGCACCCCGGCGTGCCTGAGCGGTTTTCATCATGACGTTCCCCCTGGTTTTTATTACTATGTCTCAACCATGGAGATTGCAGGCGACAAGCCCGCGACACTCTTGTGACATTCTTTTGACGCACCCAACAACCTGAATCGGAGACGCAATGCAAACCCGAAAGCTAGGCCGTACGGACATTGATGTCAGCCTTATATGCCTTGGCACCATGACCTGGGGTGAGCAGAACACGGAGCAGGAAGCTTTTGAGCAGCTGGACTATGCCACCTCTGAAGGTGTGAATTTTATTGATGCCGCAGAGATGTACCCGGTGCCGCCTCGGGCAGAGACCCAGGGCCTGACGGAGACTTATCTGGGCAACTGGCTGGCGCAGCGTGGTCGCCGGGACGATCTGGTGATCGCCTCTAAAGTGGCCGGGCCCGGTAATGGGCTCAGTTACCTGCGAAATGGCCCCCGCCTTACCCGAGATCACATTGTTGAGGCCTGTGAGGCAAGCTTGAAGCGCCTGCAGACAGACTATATTGATCTGTACCAGGTGCACTGGCCGGATCGCAGCACCAATTTTTTCGGCAAACTCGGCTATCAGCCTGACCCGAAGGAAAAGTCCACGCCAATTGAAGAGACCCTCGAAGCGCTCAACGAGTTAGTCAAGGCGGGAAAGGTCCGACACATCGGAATTTCCAACGAAACACCATGGGGTGCCATGGAATATCTCCGCCTGGCTGGAGAGAAAGGTTTGCCGCGAATTGCCAGTATCCAGAACCCTTACAATCTGCTGAACCGCTCTTTTGAGGTGGGACTGGCCGAAATAGCCCATCGGGAACAAACGGGCTTGCTGGCCTATTCGCCGCTGGCCTTCGGTATGCTGTCTGGTAAGTATATGGGTGGTAAGTGGCCGGAAAAGGCTCGACTCACCCTGTATGAGCGGTTCAGCCGCTATACCAGTGAAAGAGGGGTAGATGCGACTCGAGCCTATGCAGAACTCGCGAGACATATAGGTTTGTCTCCGGCCCAGATGGCACTTGCCTATGTAAACAGTCGCAGTTTTGTGACCAGTAACATCATCGGTGCGACCAGCATGGAGCAGCTCCGGGAAAACCTCGGCTCATGCAATGTGAACCTGAGCCAGGATACGTTGGAAGCTCTCGAAACGATTCATCATGAATTTACCTACCCTTGCCCTTAGCAAGAGTCAAAGATTTCCAGTTTCCCCTAAGTTTCTGACGCCAAAAGGAATTGGCAGCTTTGAGAGTGGAAGTCGTTACATTCTGAAATATAGGTGATCATATATTGACAAAATGTGTGCAGAAGCGTGACAAAAAAGAGGCGTGACTGCGCGCGATTTCACATCTTTTTGCCGCTGAGGGGTTAGACTTTAGTCAATGGGGTGAGTAAACTTCTAATCCGTTTAAAAGGTCGCTGTAAGTATCATGATTATCCGCATATTTGTCACATTGCTTGTTCTCAACGTCGCCGCGTTTGTGGTTCGCGCTGAGGCGTCGGAGCGCGCGTTTGAGGCGACTAGCGAAAGCATGACAGTAGAATATGTCTACGAGTTGCCCCAGCGGATGTCCCGCGATTTTGATGAAGACGATGCCGATGCGGTTGCTGTTGCCGAAATAGGCTCTCGTTTGTTAAGCCTTTCTTTGGTGCGCACGAACGATAACGGCAAGCACTACGCCTCCCAGCCGGCTCAGGCTGACCATGGTATCGCGCTGCTTAATGAAGGTGCCTGCCTGAATCTGAAATGGAATTTCTGAATCTGTAGTCTGCAATTCCTGATCACCTCCTTTGCTTAATATCTCTTGCACGCACCCCTGATCCGACCCTTCTTTGTAATATCTTTTTCTCGCAATACATTGGTTTAACGCCAGATTAATGATCTGGTGCATTGTCTGCCTGCATGTCTCATGTGATGATTCCCAGATAGTAGTTATATGTTGAATGATCAATGAGGATCTCTTTATGGCGGTAAGCAGCAAACAGCGCTCAAATAACACGGAGCGTTGCGTGGATGACGTAATCCGCCGGGTGGGCAAGAATATTACCTTGGGGTTACCGCTGGGTCTTGGAAAGCCTGTCCGCTTCGTAAATGCGCTCTATCAGAGAGCGAAAGACGATCCTGAAATAAATCTGCATATTTTTACTGCCCTTTCGTTGCTGGCACCTTCCGGCAGCTCGTCGCTGGAAAAGCGCTTTATGGGACCGTTTGCAGAGCGCCTCTATGGCGGCATTCCGGTTCTTCAGTATGCGCAGGATGTTAACAAGAACAATCTGCCCCCCAATGTTCAGGTGTCGGAGTTTTTCTTCAAAGCGGGAAGTTACCTAAATAATCGCAGTCAGCAGCGCCATTACGTGTCGACCAACTATACCCATGCCGTTCGTGACCTTATGGACCTCGGGGTTAATGTGGTGGCGCAAATGGTGGCCCCAGGCGAGCTGCATGGGGCGCCGGGCATGGTAAGCCTGAGTTGCAACCCTGACCTGAGCCTCGACCTACTGCCTCTGCTGAGGGAACGGGAAACGGCTGGAACCCCGGTGGCTATTGTGGGTGAAATTAATCGTCAGATGCCCTGGTTTGGTCGCGACGCGGCTATTGCGGAAGATGAGTTTGACATGGTGTTTGAGCATCAGGCTTCCGAGTACCCGCTGTTCTCTGCGCCTCAGATGGCCATTAGTCCCGCAGACCACATGATCGGCTTTTACGCCAGCACACTGCTTAAAGATGGCGGCACGCTGCAGGTGGGTATTGGTTCTCTCGGGGCGGCGCTTGTGCACAGCACCATATTGCGTCACAAGAATAACGCCGCCTGGCGGGCTGTTTACGACAATTTTAATGTTGCGGAGCGGTTTCCGCTGGCGGAAAAGGAAGGTGGAACCGGCCCCTTTGATAAAGGGCTCTATGGTTGCAGCGAGATGATGGTCGATGGCTTTCTGTACCTTATGGAAGCAGGGGTTTTGCGGCGTGAAGTATATGATCATGCAGACCTGCAAATACTGATCAACAACGGCAACATTGAAGAGCGGGTTTCCCTCGATACCCTCGACGTACTGAGGCGGGAAGGGCTGATTGATTCACCCATGCGGGCCCGGGATGTAACCTGGCTGAAGCGTTACGGCATTCTCCGTGACGCGGTTGAATTTAAAGGTGGCCGGTTGCGGATAGGGGACCATTCACTCAACGCCGATCTGGATGATCCCGAGGCGAGAGAGGCAATGGCGTCTCTGGCGCTTGGTGAGAGGCTTACTGGCGGAGTTGCCATGCACGGAGGGTTCTATGTGGGCCCCCAGCAGTTCTACCAGTCACTGCGAGAGCTCTCCGATGAGGATCGCGATCGCATATGCATGACCAGTGTCAGCTATATCAATCATCTTTATGATCACCGTTTCGGTAATCAGCGTCTCAAGGCAGCTCAGCGCATCCACAGTCGGTTTATCAACACGGCAATGATGTATACCCTGGGCGGTGCGGCGGTTTCCGACGGGCTTGAGGATGGTCGGGTGATCAGCGGTGTGGGTGGCCAGTACAATTTTGTCTCTATGGCGCACGAGTTGCCTGGTGCCCGGTCGATTATTGCCTTGCGTAGCAGCCGAAATGCCAGGGGCAGGGCGGTGTCCAATATTGTGTTCAGTTATGGTCATTGTACGATTCCTCGTCATCTGCGGGATGTGGTGATTACGGAGTATGGTGTGGCAGATCTGCGTGGCCAGCCGGATGAGCAGGTTTATCTGCGCCTGATCCGCATTGCAGATTCCCGTTTTCAGCAGGGCCTTCTGGAGCAGGCGCAAAAAGCAGGCAAGGTGGATGCGAAGTTCCGTTTGCCGGCCAGTTGGTTGAACAACACGCCAGATGCCATTGCCAGAACATTTGCTGAGGCTGGCGGTAAAGATTGGTTCCCTCCGTTTCCCTTTGGCCGGGACTTTACTGATCAGGAGTTGGTGCTTGGTAAAGCCCTCAAGAAACTCAAGGCCGAAACTTCGACCCGTCGTGGTAAACTGGCAACCCTCATGCAAGCTGTTCGGGCCAAAGATGAAGAGGGGCGTTATGCAGAATTACTGCAACGCATGGGCCTGCACCAGCCTTCGGGCCTGCGTGAAAAACTGGATCAGCGCCTGGTGATCCACGGCTTGCAGCTCACAGAAAACCCAACGGATACAGGAAAGTCGAAAGCCTGATGGAATCTCCTCAAGAAAAACCTGATGTTTTTACGGTTCACTATGTGCTCAAGAACAAGATTGGCGAGCTGGTTGACACCTCGGAGGGTGGTGAGCCCTTACACTTTCTATATGGCAGCCCGGATGTCATTGAGGGTATCCAGAAAGCGGTAAAAGAGCGCAATGTCGGCGACTGTCTGGAGGTTACGGTTCCCCCTTCAATGGCATACGGCGAACACCGTGATGACCTGGTTCGGAAGGTGCCCCGGTCAATGTTTGAGGGGGTAGAAAAGCTGCAGGTTGGCATGAAGTTTCAAACCAATACCGGTGAAAATGCCCAGATTGTTCAGGTTATGGGGTTTGACGGTAATCTTGTGCGGATTGATGCAAATCATCCGCTTGCGGGTTTCACCCTGTATTTTGATCTGGAAATCATTGGGCGCCGCGAAGCGACTGATGATGAAATCGCTCAGGGCCGGCCGCTGTTTGAGTGAATTAAGTGGTTGCATGCCGAATTTGGTAGAGCTCAATGGGTGTAACCAGGTGTAACCGCATGATCGTTCCATGTATATTTCTGAATAGCATGTATAATTGCTGTTACATCAGGTTGTCTGTATCGTCAGATGCAGACGAAATAATGGACCCGGAAAATAAAATAAGAGATGGACGCCTGTGGAACAGACGAACGAAAGTTGGCGAATTCTTATTGTCGAAGATGATGAGCGACTGGCTGAGCTAACCCGTGAATACCTTGAGAGTAACGGTTTGTCCGTGTCCCTCGAAACTCATGGTAGCCCTGCCGTAGAGCGAATCAGAAATGAGCAGCCGGATCTTGTTGTGTTGGATCTGATGTTGCCCGGGGAAGATGGGCTGTCCATCTGTCGCCGTGTACGGCCATTTTATTCCGGCCCTATCATCATGCTTACCGCACGGACTGACGACCTTGATCAGGTGCTGGGGCTTGAGATGGGTGCAGATGACTACATCAGCAAACCCGTCAAACCTCGTGTGCTTCTTGCAAGAATCCGAGCCTTGCTGCGCCGTGTTACGGAAAGTGCGCAAAACACCGCAGATGAGGCAAGCGCTGAAGAGCCAACGCGCCTGCAGTTCAACAACCTGGTTGTAGATCGCTCCATGCGTGAAGCCTGGCTTAGCGACGAAAGTATTGACCTGACCAGCGCTGAGTTCGATCTGTTGTGGCTACTGGCGAGCAACGCCGGCCGCGTGTTGAGCCGGGAAGAAATCTTCACTGCGTTGCGGGGCATAGAATACGACGGTCAGGACAGGTCAATTGACGTTCGGGTCTCCCGGATTCGCCCGAAAATCGGCGATGACCCTGTTCATCCCCGCAGAATCAAGACCGTTCGAAGCAAAGGCTACCTGTTTGTGAAGGAAGTCTGACGATTCAGTCTTTGGCGTCGGCACGGGTATTCCGGCCGGCGTTTCCCTGCCAGGGTTTGTTGACATGCCCCTGAAGTTTTTCCTGAAACTATATTCCCGCCTTGCCAGCCTCACAGCGCTGGTGATACTGCTCTGTATTGTTTTGTTTGTCGGCATGAATTCTGTGCGCTCACAATTCTGGCATGAACGCTTTTCCGATCCGTTAATGCGCTGGCTGGCGTCCTCGCCTGCTCCCGAGCAGCAGTACCACTGGCTGGCTTCCCGGTACGACTTTCGGGTGGCCAGCGCTGAAGAACTGTCGGGCTATCCCATCGTTCGCGAGCGCCTGGGTTATGGACAGGTGGTGGCGATCGAAAGCAGTTTGGGTTATCGCTTTCTGGTGAACGGGCTTCATGGTGAACCGCTGCAATTCAGAGCCTCCCAGCCCTATCGTGATATTGCTGTCGCGTCTGCTCAAATTCTGCGGGTTCATCTTGATGCGGTTGGCCCGGAGGAGCGCGAGGCAGCCGTCAGGCAGCTGGCAGACGGCTTGAATCTTGGGGTTCTGAGGATTCAGGGGTCTGCTGCACTACCAGATGAAGAGGTTCTTGAACGGGTAGCCAGCCAGGGCTCGGCATTTTATGACAGCAATGGGCTGGGGCGAGTGCTTGTTCAGCTGTCTGATGGTGAGCTGATTCAGGTTAGTTTTGCCAAGCCTTTCAATCCGTGGGCATGGCCTGTCATTTTGTTGATGGTGGTGATTTCCGGAAGCGTCTTAGCTCTGGCGCTATTGTTTGTACTCCGGAATCTGGATAGCAATCTGCGTAAAGTGGAATCTGTGGCTGTGCGCATTGCACGGGGTGAAATGGGTGCCCGTGTAGAGACTGGGGAAGGCACCGTTGTCTCCCGTTTAGCTGCAGCGTTCAACGGTATGGCAGAACACATTCAGCGCCTTGTGAATGTTCAGCGTGAAATGATCCACGCAGTCTCCCACGAATTGAGAACTCCCGTTGCCCGTATCCGTTTTGGTGTGCAGATGATCGAAGACTGCCAAAGCGAGGAGGCCCGGCAAAGGCAGTTGGATGGTATTGATGGTGATATTCAGGAGTTGGATGAGTTAATTGATGAGATTCTCACCTACGCGCGCCTGGAACAGGGTGGGCCTGTTTTTACCCTTGAAGAGGCCTCGGTAACCGATATTGTCAGGCAGGTTGTCGCCGAACAGAGAATTTTACGCCCGGCTCTCAGTATCGAAGGCGAGATTGATGAAGAAACAGAGCTCCTGGCGATGGCCGATGTTGAGCCGCGTTATATCCATCGGGCTGTCCAGAATCTCGTGGGTAATGCAGGGCGCTACGCGGCGGGGAAGGTGCTCGTTCGCTGCCATATTGATGAGGAGCATTGTCGGGTTGATGTAGAAGACGACGGCCCGGGCATTCCAGAAGATGAGTGGGAAAAGGTCTTCACAGCCTTCTCACGGCTTGATGACAGCCGCACTCGCACCTCTGGTGGGTACGGGCTTGGCCTCTCTATCGTGCGACGTATTCTCTACTGGCACAACGGGCAGGCTTTCGTGAGCCGGAGTGACAGTCTGGGCGGCGCGCGCTTCAGCCTGGTTTGGCCCCGAAGAAAGCCATTGGAGCACAGCGAGTGAAGAGGTTCGAGAGCCCGCCCCGGGGCTCTCACCAGATGTTACAAAGCGACTACACAAGTACTACTGAATGCTCAGCCGGCTGCAGCAATAATTTAAAGCGTAAGGGATGACTTTTGAGGTTGTGGTTCTTACGAACTTTCCTTGTTTCATTCGTCATTTGAGGGTCGGTTTTCCGGCCCTTTTTTTTGCATTTTTTTTGACGAGTTCAGTGCTTTCCTCTGCGGCCCAGTAGGTCAGATTCCACGCTCAAATGCTATCAGGTGGTCGGCTTCTACCCGCACAGGTACAGTTTCGCCCAGGTGAAAATCCAGATGGCTGCGGAACAGCGCCTCAAATTCAGTATCTTCGGAGCAGCGGAAGCGATAAAGCGTCGAGGTGCCTGCGAAAGTTTTTTCTACAACTTTCGGGCGCAGATTGGATTCTGCATCGTAGACTATGTCATCGGGTCGGATAAGCACATCCACCAAAGTGCCGGAAGGCCATTTGTAGGCCCGGTTTCCGTGAATGATGCCAAGCTCGGACTCTATTATGTCTGGTCCCATGGCTTTTCCCGGTATGAACCCGCCTTGTCCCACAAAACTCGCTACAAAGCGATTCACTGGCTCGTGGTAGAGGTTGTACGGGACATCCCACTGCTGGATTTTTCCGCTTTGCAGCACAGCGACCTGATCGCACATGGCGAAGGCTTCTTGCTGGTCGTGAGTTACCAGAATGGCGCTGATCCCAAGGGTTTTCAGAATCTCACGAACGTCGAGGCTTAGCCTGCGGCGTAGATCTGTGTCCAGGTTGGAGAAAGGCTCATCGAGCAGAATCAGTGTTGGCTCAGGCGCGAGGGCCCGAGCCAGAGCCACCCGCTGTTGCTGGCCGCCTGACAGCTCGTGAGGATAGTTGTCTGCCAGGTCCTGCAGGTGAACCACGTGCAGTAGCTCCATTACTCTGTTCCGCTTCCCGGCTTTATCCAGCCCGCGCAAACCGAAACCTACGTTGTCGGCAATGCTCAAGTGGGGAAACAGGGCGTAATCCTGAAAAACCATGCCAATACGGCGTTTCTCAGGCGCGAGCGTGCGACCAGGAAGGCTGATAGGTTGGGATTGTAACCGTATCTCGCCGCTGGTTAGAGGAAGAAAACCGGCCAGCGCTCGTAAAATTGTGCTTTTCCCGCAACCGCTAGGCCCGAGCAGGCAGCCGATATCGCCATGGCTTAGCGCGAAGCTGACATCTTTTACAACAGCATCTCCCCCATAACCACAGGTCAGATTGTCTACTTCAAGCAACCAGGTGTCAGCAGTCGTTTTCGGCGCGCTCATAAATCTTAGTCCAGACGGTTCAGGATCAGGAATTCCAGCAGGGCTTTCTGAGCGTGGAGCCGGTTTTCGGCTTCGTCCCAGATAACGGAGCCCGGGTGCTCAATCATATCGGCTGCAATTTCCTCGCCGCGATGAGCCGGCAGACAGTGCATTAGGAGCGCGTCTTTCGCGGCTATATCCATTAGTGCCTTGTTGATCTGGTATTTTCTGAAAGCCTTCTCACGGGCTTTCTGCTCGTCTTCCTGACCCATGGATGCCCACACATCGGTGACCAGAAGGTTCGCGTTACGTGCAGCCTCCTCTGGTTCACGCATCAGCGTGATGCGAGAACTGTGGGCCTTCACCAGTTCCGGGTCCGGCTCGTAACCCTCGGGGGTAGCCACGTTCAGGTGAAAGTCGAACTGCGTGGCGGCATTGATGTAAGAGTGGCACATGTTGTTGCCATCCCCGATCCAGGCCACAGTAGCGCCCCGGATGCTACCGCGATGCTCGCGATAGGTTTGCATGTCAGCCAGCAGTTGGCAGGGGTGGAAGTCATCAGTAAGTGCGTTGATGACCGGCGCCCGCGATGCCCGGGCAAACTTTTCAACCGTTTCATGGGCGAATGTGCGGATCATCACCGCGTCAACCATGCTGGAGATAACAATCGCAGAGTCTTCTATGGGCTCGCCGCGACCGAGTTGAGTATCTCGCGGCGATAGAAACATCGCTGATCCACCCAGTTGGGTCATGCCTGCCTCAAACGAAACCCGTGTGCGGGTTGAAGATTTTTCAAAAATCATCGCCAAAACACGGTTTTTGAGTGAGTCCCTGACCTTGCCCTGGCGCCATTCGTTCCGGAGTCTGGTGCCATGATCCACCAGGTTTTCCAGTTCGGTTGTGGACATGTCATTCAGTGTCAGAAAATGCCTTACTGCCATGGGGTGGCCCTTACCTAGATGAAGCCCTGGATGAGTATAAATACTGGTGAAAAAAACGGGGGGAACAAGTCTAGCCCTTCACGCGTTTGATGACAACGCTGCGGGTGTCAGGCTTGCTCTGTATCAAATCACACGGTTTGTTGAGTAGCCTGCCCGACGTGTACAATAGGCGCCAGTCAAGGCAGGAGCAATAGCGCAAACCGGCGCGGCAGACTGTTCTGTTTTCAACCAGAGGTGAATGTTCATGGATATTAACGAAACCATTAAAAATCAGCTCGCAGAGAATCCGATCATTCTTTACATGAAAGGGTCTCCCCAGGCTCCGCAGTGTGGCTTTTCTGCTAAAACATCGCAGGCCCTGATGGCGTGTGGCGAGCGTTTTGCATTTGTGAATATTCTTGACAATCAGGAGCTGCGCGAAGGCCTGAAAGTCTACTCCAGCTGGCCTACATACCCCCAGCTGTATGTAAACGGCGAGCTGGTTGGCGGCTGTGACATCATTATGGAAATGTCAGAAAATGGCGAACTGGCCGCTTTGGTAAAAGAGGCTGCCAAACAGGCCGAGGCCTGATCTTTACCTGCCTGGAGTGCAGGTCTGCCAATTAAAGCCGCGACGGAAAAAACACCAGTTTTACTTCGAAGCGGCTTTTGCTTTTCTGATCAGGTGGCGGCTCCGGGTAAGGACTCGCTGACAGCGCGGCCTGGTAGGCTGCAAGATCTATTTGTTGAATACCTGTCGATTTGACCACCCTGGCCCGTGTTAATGCCCCATTGCTCAGTAGCTGAAGCTCCAGTTCCATGGTGCTTGTATCAGTCAGCTGCCTGATAGCGGGTATCCTCAGTGTTTCAAGCTTCGTTGCCAAGTGCGTTGCCAGCTTTATCAAGTAAGGATCCTGTTCGCTGGGCGACAGAGTTATTTTTGTGACATCTTCTGTCGTTTGCTTGTCCGCAACCTGAGTGCGGACCCCGGAATTGGATTGTGCTCCCGAGGTAGATGGGGTTGCCGTTGTTTGCGTGGCGTCGGCTTTATTGTTTGGCGTTGTAGCTTGTACCTTGCTGCCGACAGAAATTTTTTGTTGAGAGTTGGTTGTTGTAACTTCTGGCGTTGTCAGCCCGGGGGTGTTTTGGGGCGTTACCTCAAAGGGCGGGTTGCGGGGTTCGGGCGTATCGTTTGGCCGTTGCGGATTTGCAGATGCGGGTATTCCCTGGCTGCTATCTACTGCTACCAACTCCAGGTTTAGTTGGTGCCTGTGCCGGATGGGTAAATCCGGAAGAATGGCAGGAAACCCGGATAATAGCAGCGTATGAATCAGGAAGGCGGTTGATAAGGCTAGGGCGATCCGATGCTTCGCCGGAAGGCTGTTGTTGCTGCCGTGCTCCAGCATTTAACTCAGGTATCTCCTTTACTGCCAAGTGTTCACTGCGCCAGACGCTGGGCCCGCAAGGTGATTGCAGGCCCAGGCCAGGTCAAGCAGTTTTACTACGTAGGGAACCAACAACGGCATCCAGTGCCCGGTCGATGAGGGCCCCTTGCTCAAGCCGTGTCATTCTTCCTCGTCGCATTTCATGGGCAAGGTCGGTGCGGGTCTTTTCGATGACTTTAAGCCCCATGCGATTTACAAAGACAAAACAGTCCGCTTCCTCAATGATTGCGGACAGCTTGCATCGGAAGCTTGCACCATTAACCAGCCTGAACTCAACCCAGTGGCCAATTTCCAGGCTATCAACCTGAGCCATGAACTCGGCGATCACTGCATCTTCGGGCTCAGCCTGGCTCTTGGCTTCATCCTTTGGCTCTTCCTGAGCGGGTGGCTCTTCCGCGACCTCCATACTGGAACTTGCGCGGAACGCCTCTGCCAACTCATGTTTGAGTAAGCTCATGGTGTCATCAAGCTTGGTGGCGTTATATGAAACCTCTTCCAGGCCCGCTCTGAGCGACTTGAGAAGGCCAGGTACAACGCGTACCCACTGGTCCCTTTCAGTGTCTTCCTGATGCGGGTGAAGACACCAGATCAGATCGTCAACAACTTTGACGCTTTCTTGCCAGCGATGCTCCACATCGTCCCGCAGGTATGCAAGGAACATAAACCGGCTCCAGCCATTAATAAGGATATTATGGACAGGTTCGGGGAGGCGGTAGCGCGCTATTCGTTCTTTTATTACCCGGTCGACCATTTCCTGGGCCTTCTGGGATTTGATGCGGCCACGCTCAGATTCACGAGTGCGCTGCTCTACAAGAGACGATTTCCGGTTTTCTCTGGCAAGAAACTCTTCAAACTCTTCATTCAGGGTTTCGAAAAGAGTTATATCACCATCAAATTCACTAAGGATTCGCTGCACAATGCTGTGAATTTTTTCATACAGCTTATCTCGCGCTTTTTCGTCGCTGTTGCTCCAACCAATACCTGCGCGGGCAAGAGCATTAAGCAGTTTGCGCGCGGGATGGGCAGTCTTGCTGAAAAAGCTTTTGTCTTTGATAACAACTTTAAGGATGGGTATCTGCAGCCGACTGATCAAAACCTGAACCGGTGCTGACAAGTTGTAATCGTCAAGGATGAACTCAAATAACATGGATACGAGGTTGATCAGATCCTCATCCATCTCCTTCAGCGCAGGCTTCTTGCCGTCGTTTGTTTGGGCCTGGGCCAGAATCTGTTGTACGACGCTGAGGAGATCGATAGTAAGCGGATCGCCCTCGCTGAGGTTAAGTTGGGCGTCTGGCTGGGTATTTAAAGGCAGCGCAGCCAGCAGGCTGACCAATTCGTTGCCGCCGATAACGCGTATGTCTGAGCTGTATTGACGCGATGGTATGCCGGCATTGGCCCTCTGGCGAGCCAGCAGCTGATGTATCTGTTCGAAGACGGCGTTGCTGCCCTGGTCACCACTTGACTGGCTTTCATGAGCGGCGGAGCTTTCGGAAGATTCCTGGCTCTCCGTAGCGCTGCTGTGCTGCGGCCCGGTTTTCCCGTGATAGCGGAAGTTGGGAATAACTCCTGCTTGAACGAGAATCCTGTTGGCTTCATCCAGAAGCATGCCCAGATTGGAAACAACATAACGATCAAACTGCTTGAGCAGAATCAATCGTTCCCGGATTTGAATTTCCAGAGCCTGAATCGCTTCGGTGAACGCGCTGCAAAGATGCTCCGGCGCCATAGGGTTGACCGGTGACTCCTCAGAGGCACCATCATAGACATGGCTAAAGCGAGTTTGAAGCTGAATGAGCGGCCCCTGGAAATGCGCTTTAGCTTTGGTGATCATGGCATTAAGAGCTACTTGCTCTTCAAGATCATCGTTGCCAACGAGTGCCAGGTTGTCTGCGTTTGCTTGCCGCCCCAAGGTGTCTTCGTGCAGTTGAGCCGTATGGGGGGGATTTGCAAAAAATTGTGCAACGGTATTCTGGAAGTGGCGCTCCACGCCTTTGCGCTTGATGCGGATTTCCCGCATGGCTTCAAAATAGCGGTTCTGCTCGTTGTTGCTGCGGGCATTGTTTGCCAGTTCGAACAGCGAATCATCAACGGCATCAAACGCGCCCTGCAATAGATCTCCGAGCCCGGCGACGACTGTGTCGCGGATGCGGGTGACCTCCACAGGAACCGGCTCGCTGCTTCCCGCTTCCCTGTGCTCACGGAGGTAATGTATGCCGGACTGCTTGTTCATGGCCGACTCCTGTTTACGGCTCAACCGGGTACATGACCGAGTTAGACTTTCTGTTTTTTAGTTATAGGCTAAATTTACCGCATTTTCTGCCGGGATAACATGAATAAAATCTAACCAGTGCTCTTATCCGCAAAAAAGGGTGACCCAGCGGAGCACCCTTGATTGATTTAATGGTGTGAAGGTGTAGTGGCTGGGGTTGCCTCCTAGCTTACATAGACCGGGCCAATTCCAACGCTCCAGATAACGACACTGATAGCAAGAAGTGCGACAAACATGATCAACCCAACTGTCAGCACCGCTGTGGCAAACATGAATCCTCGCTCCTCGGGGATTTTCATGAGGATGGGGAGGCCTTCATAAAGAAGATACACCGCATACGCAATGGCAATGAGCCCTGCCAGCATGTTTACCCATATATTAGGGTAGGCTGCGATAACTCCGATAAGGAACATGGGTGTGGCGGTATAGGCCGCCATTGCTACGCCCCTGGGCGCGTTGTCTACCGCATCGTAGGTTGCTGCAAAGAAATCAATGAATTTACCAAGAATGAAAATGCCTGCCAGCATGGCGGCATAGAACAGCACGGACAGGCTTAACGCGCTGTTTACGGAAAGGCGTGTGACTTGTCCGTCACCAATCTGCCAGCCTACCTGGGTGGTTCCGAAGAAACCGGCCAGGGCGGGGATAAGAGCGAGAAGCAGTACGTGTCCAAGATAGAGTTGGGTGGTGGACTCGGAATCTTTCCGAATGGCTTTCCATTGCTGATCAGGGTGGGTCAGAAGACCAAAAGTGTGCGACAAGCTCATGGATAAACTCCTTAGCATTATTGTTTTTCAGTGTTCCCATTGAGTGTTGGCGGTAGATTGATATGCGTCAAGGAACTGGTTACATTTTGATCTTTCAAGAAAGGGCTTCGCTATAACTGGAACGTCTATAGCGAAGTGAGGACAGGATGGCTTAAACGATGGAGAGTGCGCGTTTTTTGCGCTTCTTGGGGTGCACAATTGCGGCTTTCACAACGTTGTCTTTGATTTGGAGTACCTCTACCCGGTGCCCATCGACCCTCAGGCATACGTTGGTGTCCGGTATATTCTCAAGGGTTTCGGTGATTAAGCCGTTGAGGGTCTTGGGGCCGTCTGTGGGCAGTTTCCAACCAAGGGATTTGTTGATTGAGCGCACGGATGCGGTGCCATCAACAATAAACGTGCCGTCTTCCTGGGGGATGATGTCGGGGCTGGCTGCAGCGTAGTCTGTTGTGAATTCGCCAACGATCTCTTCCAGAATATCCTCAAGAGTTGCGAGCCCAAGTACATCGCCATACTCATCCACGACAATACCAAACCGGCGTTTTCCCTTCTGGAAGTTAATGAGTTGCGTGTTCAGTGGTGTGCTTTCGGGAACGAAGTAGGGCTCCTGGCATAGCTGCATGATCATGGGCTTGCTTATCTCGTCTTGCTGCAGCAGTTTTGTTGCGCTGCGCAGGTGCAGGATGCCCTGAATGTTATTGATGTCACCTTTGAATACCGGCAGGCGAGTGTGCTGGCTATTTCTTAATTGGCGCAAAATGGTGTCAGTGTCGTCGTCCAGATCGATGCCGGAAACCTCATTGCGGGGCACCATGATGTCGTTAACGGTGACCTTTTCGAGATCGAGGATACTGACCAGCATATCCTTGTGTTTGGTCGGGATCAGGGCGCCTGCCTCGTTTACCAGAGTCCTCAGCTCTTCGCGGCTCAGATGGTCGCTGGCTGAGTCATTTGGAGAAATCCGGAGGACCCAGAGAATGGCGCCGGTAAACAGGTTGACCGCCCATACAATCGGATAAAGGATTTTCAGCAGGGGCCCAAGAATATAGCTTGCTGGAAAAGCAATTTTTTCAGGGAACAGGGCGGCCAGAGTCTTGGGGGTGACCTCCGCAAAAATCAGGATGACGATGGTCAGCAGCAGCGTGGCGATGGCGATACCGGCGTCGCCCCAAAGCCTTATTGCTATAACAGTGGCTATAGATGATGCCAGAATGTTGACGAAGTTGTTGCCGATCAGAATGATGCCGATGAGCTGATCGGTGCGTTTCAGCAGCCCCTGTGCCCGTTTGGCGCCTTTATGGCCGGTCTTGGCCATATGTTTGAGGCGATACCGGTTAAGAGACATCATTCCGGTTTCAGAGCTGGAAAAGAATGCCGACAGCATGATCAGCCCGACGAGAATAATCGACAGCGCAGTAAGCGATGTACCGTCCAAACCAGAGGTGTCCTTATGTTGCTGACAAGTAGCGAAAATAGGTTGTGATTGTGCCTGGTGTCAAGAGATTGTGGGCCAGATATCAGCCGCCCCTCTGGAATACCAGTTCAAGTGCGAATTTGCTGCCGTAAAAGGCCACCATGAGAAGGGCGCAGCCGGCCAGTGTCCAGCGGCTTGCCGTCATGCCTCGCCAGCCCTTGGTATAGCGGCCCACAAGCAGGGCTATAAAGACCAGCAGCGACAGTATGGAAAATACGGTTTTATGGGCCAGATTCTGGGCGAAAAGATTTTCTATGAATACAGCGCCGGTAATGATGGCCAGGGTTAACATGACAACGCCAGCCCAGACCATTTCGAAGAGCAGTGATTCCATGGTTTGGAGCGGCGGCAAATTACGTATCAGCGGGCTGTTATAATTTTGTTTGAGCTGCCGGTTCTGAAAATAAAGCAGGATTGCTTGTATAGCCGCAAGAGAGAACAGGCTGTAGGCTGTGACAGACAGTGCGATGTGAGACAGTACTCCATAGCTTTCGTCAGATACCAGTCGCGATGGCGTATGAGTAATCAGGGTCATTATAATGGTCAGCGCTGCCAGCGGGTAAACGCCGAGGAACAGGCTTTGAACCGGTTTTCTCAGGTTCAGGCCCAGCAGTAAAAACACGATTAACCAGGAGATCAGAACCGAGCTTTTGAAAAAACCCAGATCGACACCTCCATCGTGGTAGATGGTCTGCGAGATCAAAAGCCCGTGAGACGTGAGCGCCAGCATGCCGATAAGGGTGGTTATCGCAATATTGCTGTGCACGCGACCACGGAAGTGGAGCGCCTGCAAAGCGGTGCCGACGCTGTACAGAAAAAGAGAGGTGACCGCGAGAATCAGCGTTCCCATAACTTCCTTTATTAACCACTGTGCTGGCTGGAGATCGACAGATATAGCTGTCGATTTGACCGGGTTGGTCGTTTCAGGACGATAGTCTGGTTATAATGTCGCGATTATGCAACAGGAATCAAGGAGCCGAAGCTGGCTCTGAGGTTTGTGCACACAATTTACCCGGGGAACGGAAGAGCAACATGTTTGAGAATCTCCAAGACCGACTTTCCGGTAGCCTGCGCAAGATTTCCGGTCAGGCGCGGCTCACCGAAGATAATATAAAGGACACTCTCCGGGAAGTGCGCATGGCACTGCTGGAGGCGGACGTCGCCCTGCCAGTGGTGAAAGACTTTGTAGAGGGTGTCCGTCAGCGCGCTATCGGGCAGGAAGTTCAGCGCAGCCTTTCCCCGGGCCAGGTCTTTATCAAGGTTGTTCAGCAGGAGCTGGAACGGGTCATGGGTGAGGGGAATGAAACCCTCAATCTTGCCGTTCAGCCTCCCGCCGTAATCATGATGGCAGGTCTTCAGGGTGCGGGTAAAACCACCACGGTTGCGAAGTTGTCGCGTTTTCTCAAGGAGCGGCACAAGAAATCAGTAATGGTCGTGAGTGCCGATGTTTATCGGCCGGCTGCGATCAAGCAGTTGGAGACTTTGGCAGGCGAGGTGGGTGTTGAGTTTTTTCCCAGTACCGCTGATCAGGATCCTGTTGTCATCGCGGAAGGTGCTGTAGCTGCTGCCCGCAAGAAGCATATCGATGTGGTTATCCTCGATACCGCCGGTCGCTTGCATGTCGATGAGCAGATGATGGGCGAGATTGGTCGGTTGCATAAGGCGGTCAATCCGATAGAAACCCTGTTCGTGGTTGATGCCATGACCGGGCAGGATGCTGCCAATACTGCCAAGGCATTCAACGATGCCTTGCCGCTGACCGGTGTGATTTTAACGAAAACTGACGGCGATGCCCGCGGTGGTGCTGCGCTTTCGGTCAGGCATATTACGGGTAAGCCCATCAAGTTTCTGGGTGTTGGCGAGAAGTCGGATGCCCTGGAGCCGTTCCACCCGGATCGGGTTGCCTCCCGGATATTGGGTATGGGCGATGTTCTGTCCCTTATCGAAGAAGCCGAGCGCAAGCTGGACCAGAAGAAGGCTCAGAAACTCACCAAAAAAATCAAAAAAGGCAAAAGCTTTGATCTGGAAGATTTCCGCGACCAGCTTCAGCAAATGAAGAATATGGGCGGTATCGGTGGCTTGATGGATAAGCTTCCCGGAATGGGGCAGATGGCTCAGGCGGCGCAGCAGCAGGTTAACGATAAGTCGATGGGGCAATTGGAGGCGATCATTTGTTCGATGACGCCAAAAGAGCGTCGCTACCCGGATGTAATCAATAATTCCCGTAAACGCCGCATCGCCGCAGGTTCCGGAACGCAGATACAAGATGTGAATCGTCTGCTCAAGCAGCATAAGCAGATGCAAAAAATGATGAAAAAGTTTAGCAAAAAAGGTGGAATGGCGAATATGATGCGCGGTCTTGGTGGTATGATGCCGCCGGGCGGTGGCGGCGGTGGAATGCCTCCATTTGGCCGTATGTAAAAAGCCTTACATGGAAAACCTGCAAACAGTTAGTTTGCCTGTTTTCTTTGGCGCTCATTTAGCATAGAATAGCGCCCCTTTCGAGTATGGGTCTCCGCGTCAGTCACTATAGTGGCAGGCGTGAAACGTACAAAGTTCGTATAACAGAACAGGATATTGGTTAAATGGTAACAATCCGTTTGGCTCGCGGCGGCTCCAAGAAGCGCCCGTTCTATCATCTGACAGTCACTGACAGCCGCAATGCACGTGACGGCGCTTTCATTGAGCGCGTAGGCTTTTTCAACCCGATCGCACGCGGTCAGGAAGAGCGTCTCCGTATTGATCGCGACCGTGTGAATTACTGGGTTGGCCAGGGTGCACAGACCAGCGATCGCGTTGCGCAGCTGCTCAAGGCTGCTGAGTAAGCTTTTACTGACTACCGAGGTTGTTGTATGACGCAGAATTCGCAGGAAACTGTGATCGGTCGGATTACCTCGGTGTTTGGGGTTAAGGGGTGGTTAAAGGTTTATTCCTTCACCGACCCCATTGACGGAATACTTGGCTATACCAACTGGGTTCTCGATCTGGACGGTAAGCGTATTCCGGCAAAGCTTGAAGAGGGTCGCCGGCAAGGCAAGGCGATCGTTGTAAGGCTTAAAGGTATTAATGATCGTGATCAGGCCCGGACATACTGTGGTGCCGAGGTCAGGGTGCCCACTTCTGAGCTGCCTGAACTTCCTGAAGGGGAATTTTATTGGCGTCAGTTGCAGGGGCTTGATGTGTTCACGGTTGAGGGCGAATGCCTTGGGCGAGTGGATCACCTCATAGAAACCGGCTCTAATGATGTTCTGGTGGTGCATGCAACTGCGGGCTCCATCGATCAACGTGAGCGCCTGATTCCATACCTTCCTGAGCAAGTTGTTCGGGAAGTGAATCTGGCAGAGCACAAACTGATCGCAGACTGGGATCCGGAGTTCTGACGGGTGTGGATTGGCGCAGTCAGTCTGTTTCCGGAGATGTTCCAGGCGGTAACGGAATACGGGATAACGAGCAGGGCAGTGCGCGATGGTCTGTTGACCTTCGAGAGCTGGAATCCTCGCGACTTTACCCAGGATCGTCACCGCACCGTTGATGACCGTCCCTACGGGGGTGGCCCCGGGATGCTGATGAAAATTCAGCCGCTCAGGGATGCCATTCACGCAGCGCGGAAAGCGGCGCCAGGCAAGGCCTGTGTGGTTTATCTTTCACCTCAGGGTGAAACACTGAACCAGGCGGTTGTTGAGTCACTTGCTGCAGAAGAGCGGTTGATTCTGGTAGCGGGGCGTTATGAAGGTGTTGATGAGCGCCTGCTAGCGACAGAAGTCGACCGGGAAATATCACTGGGAGATTTTGTACTCTCTGGTGGTGAACTGGCAGCGATGACTGTTATTGATGCGGTTACACGCCTCATCCCCGGAGCGCTGGGTCATGCGCAGTCAGCAGAGCAGGATTCTTTTGCTGACGGTTTGCTGGATTGTCCGCACTACACCCGGCCCGAAGTATACGAAGGTCAGGCGGTGCCGGATATTTTGTTGGGCGGTCACCATGATCAGATCCGGCGTTGGCGACTTAAACAGTCGCTGAGGCGAACCCGGGAACGACGCCCCGACCTGCTTGAAAAGCGGGTGCTTACGGATGAAGAGCGTGAGTTGCTGGGTGAGATTTTAAACGAACCGTGTGCCTCTGAATAATCAGGGCATTAAAAGATTGGGTATCAGGAGCATTACGATGAGCGGCAAGAACAACATCATCAATCAACTTGAAACAGAACAGATGACCAAGGAAGTACCCGCGTTTGCGCCGGGTGATACCGTGGTTGTTCAGGTTCGTGTAACTGAAGGCAACCGTGAGCGTCTGCAGGCGTTTGAGGGCGTTGTTATCGGTAAGCGTAACCGTGGCATGAACTCGTCATTCACCGTACGGAAGATTTCCTACGGCGTAGGCGTTGAGCGTACTTTCCAGACTTTCTCCAAGCTGATCGACAGTGTTGCTGTGAAGCGTCGTGGTGAAGTACGTCAAGCCAAGCTTTACTACCTGCGCGAGCTTTCGGGCAAGGCAGCACGTATCAAGGAAAAGCTGGGCTGATCAGCTTTTTGCTGAGCAACCTTGCAGTGAAAAAGGCAGCCTGAGGGCTGCCTTTTTCGTTTCTGGCAAGCCAGAATGCTCATTGTACCTGGCGAGGCTGTTAGGGGTTGGGGTATGAGACCAGAAAATG
>Ga0209075_1000384_pt1 | contig 43011 bp, 60 predicted proteins | sample Stecom2011_FD_187523 | JGI IMG/M metagenome (GOLD analysis project Ga0209075, IMG submission 187523) | Agricultural soil microbial communities from Utah to study Nitrogen management - Steer compost 2011 (SPAdes) (version 2) | ecosystem: Environmental > Terrestrial > Soil > Agricultural land...
TCTCTTTTGTGAGTGTGTTCTCCTTTTTAGAAGATTACGAGAAACTGTCTCAGCAGGACAATTTCGTAAAAAACTATCACGGGTATCACAACTATCACAAATCAACAGAAACACCGAAGGACGAAAGTTTTAGTGTGTCAGTTTATGTGTTAGTTTGACAGGTCGACCATTCACATGCTAAAATAGATATTCGATGTGGGAAGCTCCCGAGAGTGTCCCTCTTTGACAATTTTTCGTACCCTTCTAAAAAGGGAAACAACCAACAGAGAGTTATAGATATGACAAGCGAAGAAAATGTCCGCAGGTTCGCCCACCTATTCAGGGGCAACAGCAGATCGTACGGCGCGTTTCATCCGAAAAGTGGGCGCATGGAAACACTACACAGAGAGGTCGGCTTCGATACGTACACCGACCATGTGAAAGGCAAAGTGGGGCTGGGCGTGGTCCCGATAACCGACGATTCAACTTGTTGGTTCGGTGCCATTGACATCGACGCGCACGGTGACCTGCCAGACATCGATCTGGCCGAGTTGGAGGCCCGAGTTCGCGAGCGCGACCTACCCCTGACGGTGTGCCGGTCTAAGTCGGGCGGCGCCCATTTGTATGCCTTTGGCTCGGAGCCGCTACCGGCCAAGCTGCTGAGGGCTGCGCTAGCAAAATGGGCCGAGGAGATCGGACATCGTGGTGTTGAAGTGTTCCCAAAGCAGGACAAATTGCCGGTTGACTCTGAGGGCAACCGCCAGCTTGGTAATTGGCTCAATTTGGCGTGGTTCGACGCGGACAACCCAGACTGTCTACGCTACACGGTAGAGGGTGGGAAGCGCCGCTCTTTCGAGTATTTTCTCGACCTCGCGGAGTCCAGAAAGGTATCGGCAGCCCAGTTGGTGGAGAGAAGCTCGGACGAACACGCCGAGGCGCCTCCGTGTATACAGAAGATGATTAGCGAGGGGGTCGGCTCTGGCCACAGAAACGAAGCGCTATATAACATGGTGATATATCTGAAGCAGGCGTACCCAGAGACGTGGCGCGACAAGGCATTTGATCTTAATGCTAGGGTGTTTGATAAGCCTCTGGCGTTTGCTGAGGCCAAAAGGACTGTCGCCAGTGCTGGGCGTCGTGACTATCGGTACAAGTGTAAGGAGGAGCCGTGTCGCTCGCGCTGTCGCTCGGCCATATGTGTCACCCGCAAGTTTGGTATCACCCCTGACGAAAAGGGCGAGTTGGAGATGGGCAAGCCGCCCGAGTTTGGTCCGCTTAAAAAGTACAACACCGAGCCGCCGCGCTGGATTCTGTACGTAGACAAGACACCAGTGACCCTAACGACCTCGGAGCTGATGGATTTTAGGTACGTCCGAGTGGCGGTGGCGGATGGGGCATCGCGCCTAATCGCGCCGATGAAAAATGACCGGTGGCAAGGTATGCTGCATACACTGATGGAGGACGTCATTGAGATGGAGGCACCGCCCGAAGCTAGCGTTACCGGGTTCGTGCGGTCCAAGCTGGCAGGTTTCTTCCAGCGTACGGACTTATCCAGCGACGGATCTGACCCGCGAGACAGAGAGGGTCTATTGTTGGGTGCGCCAGTGGTGCAGCTCAATCAGACGACTGGCCAACGTTGTGTGTACTTCCGCGGCGCAGATTTTATTGACTATCTCAAGAAGAACCGCTCAGAGGAGCTTAAGGGACCCAACCTCTGGATGGCTCTGCGCAACACTGGGGTTGGTCATTGTCGTATGAGAGTGGGGCTGAACGTGATCCCAGTATGGTACACGCCGCTGGCCGACAACGATACCATTGAGTTATCACCGCCTGAGATGGAAACGGAGTTTTAGAGATGATCATAACATATAGCAATAAATCCAAGAAGTTCGTGATTGAGGCGAGTTTTGCTGAAAATGCCAGCATCGCCGATCTGCCCAATAAGAGGTTCCAGCGGCGCCTGGGTGTTTGGCACGTGCCGCCCCTATCACGTAACTCGGAGATCTTGCTCGACCGGTTCCGAGCCGACATGTCAGAGGAGGCCATTGAGGTCGCCGAGAGGTCGGTGTCCCGAGTTCGACCCAAGTACGAGAAGTTCCCAACGTGGTACACATTTAAGACCGAGCCATTCAAGCACCAACGTGAGGGTCTTGATTTTATGTGGGGCCTTGAGCGGGGTGCCCTATTTATGGAAATGGGTACAGGCAAGTCCAAGGTGGCGATCGACATCAACGCGGCTCGGTTCATGGCCGGCCAACATGACTCTTGGGTGGTGTTCTGCCCCAACTCGATCCGCGACAACTGGGTAGAGGAGTTGGTGGTTCACAACCCGCTACAGGATATCCCAGTCTTTGTGGTGGGGGACTTGACGCCGGCCAAGAGCAAGAGGTTAATAGCGGAGGCCGAGGCGGCCGAGCGTTTCGTGGCCATAGTGGGTCTGGAGTCACTTCAAGGCAAGTTTCGAGGCGGGACCGCCTATAACACGCTCATAAACATGATCGGGGGTCGCAAGTTCTCAGCCACGGTCGACGAGTCGCATCTGGTCAAGAATCACGCGGCCAATAGGTCAAAAAATGTTGAGCATGTCTGCTCGGCAGCAGTGACGGCGTGCATCATGACGGGCAGCCCGACCAGTCAGGGCCTGCTAGACCTGTATATGCAGTTCCAAATATTGGATCCCAATATCATTGGTGTGGGCGACTTCTTCTCTTTTCGCAACCGATATGTTGAGATGGGCGGGTACGAAGGTAGGGAAGTGGTGGGGTATCGCAACGTAGAGGAGCTGATGGGCTTGCTCAAGCCATTTGTGTTCCAGCGCACCAAGGAGGAAACCTTGGACTTGCCGGACAAGCTTTACGCCAAGCGGGTCGTCGAGATGACCAAAGAACAGGCTCGGGTGTACAAGGCTCTGGATAAGGAGACAGAGGCCGCCATCTCGGATCTGGCTCGGGGCGGCGCGTCAGTGGCATTGGTCGTTGATCAGGTGCTGGCCAAGTACAACGCGTTGCAACAGATCACAGGCGGGTTCGCCAACTACGATGACTACAGTGAGGATGGGCTGGAGCGCATACGCCGGTCGGCGTGGGTCGTGGAACCCAAGGACAACCCGAAGATCAAAGAGTTGATAGCGATAGCCAGCGAGAACCCAGGAAAGCAAGTGATTGTGTGGGCCAAGTTCCGTAACGAAATTGCGCAGATCGTGGAGGCGCTAGAGGGTGTATATGGCCCTGGGTCAGTGGCCGAGTATCACGGCGGCATCACGACAGCCGACCGCCGCGCCAACATGGATCGGTTTAAAGCGGGCACGGCGCGGTTCTTTGTGGCCAACCAGCAGACAGGTGGGACTGGCCTGACGATTAACGAGGCGAGTTTGGTCGTGTACTTCTCAAATAGCCTCAAGCTGACTGACCGCTTGCAGTCGGAAGACCGCTGCCACCGCATCGGCCAGAAAAATGATGTGTTATACATTGACTTGGTTTGCCGTGGCACCAAAGACGTGGACGTCCTGACCGCGATCAAGGAAAAGAAAGGCGTCGCCGAGTACGTCAGGGATCAAATGAGGCGCGACGACTAGGGACAGCGCCGGCGCGACGACTAGGGACAGCGCCGGCGCGACGACTAGGGACAGCGCCGGTGCGTCGTTTATGGCAAAGGGCGCGCCGGCCGACGAAAGGTATTGACAGCAACCACGGGATATGTTACAATAAAAATGTTGGGGATCGAGCAACTCAACATCAACCAATAGAGAGAAGAGAGAGCCAAAATGAACAAGCAAATCACGAAAGCCGCAAACGAGTTCCGCAAGTCCCAGAAGCGCGGATACAAGGGTACCTTAACCAACTGGTTGGTGATCATGTATCCGAGCATCGCGACAGCCGAGGTAGAGGAAGCAGTGGCTAAGAAAATCGCTGCTTATGGCGCCCAAGCAGCCGAATACGCAGCAAGATAATCAGGTCAGGCACCGACGAAAGGTATTGACAGCAGCCATGGGATATGTTACAATAAAGATGTTGGGGGGATAAAACAACCCAACATCAACTTAATAGAGAGAAGAGAGAATTAAAATGAAAGCATTAATTAAGCGCGTTGCAAAAGGTGGTTATATTCAGGATTTGAGCGGCAACATCGGTATCATCACCGGCTCAGACGAGACACACGTTTTCTACATCGACGCAGCAGGCGAAGAGCAAGCAGTGGCCCGTGAAGGTGCCTACAAAGCGACCCGTAAAGAGTACGAAGAAGCGGTAGAGCAGTTCGAAGAGACAGAAACCGCCGAAATCGTTGAGAACCTCGGCCTAAAGCAGGACGCGGAAGACGAAGACGAAGATGGTGCGACCAAGACGATCATCAAGAAAGAATATTTGGAGATCTACGCCCCAGTGAAATCAGTCAACGGCCATTCGAGCCACATCTGCGGCGACGACGTTTCAAGGATGTTGGTAGGCAAGACGGTCGAAGAAGTGGCCGAGATCGTTGAAGAGTACACGGGCTGGAGCGGCGCGGCGATGCTGGCGCAGTACGCCCACCTTAACCCGGGCCAGCAGCGTATGTGTATCGGTAATCGCTTCCGTACTTGGGTTAAGGCTCAAGCGGCGGCCGCGGAAGCGGAAGCACAGGGCGAGTAGCTCGGAGCGGGACTTGTGCCACGCCCTAGGGTGTGGTATAATGCCCCTATATAGAGATAAGAGGTGGCTATGATAGACAAAACAGGAAAGGTGTGGGTAGTGCAAGAAAACCCGCGCATGGATTATTCGCCAGCTGAGGCTTTTGGTGAGGTCCGTTTCATGACAGCAGACGAATTCCGCCCGATGGCGGCGTCTTTAAAAAATGAAGACGTTAAGGCCGACGTTGAGCGGGGAGCTGCTGAGTTCGCAGCTGAGACAGACTGGCTGGTCCTGACAGGCAACCCCATCATGATCGGCTACGCGTTCCACTTAGTGTACAAAGAAAATAAACGTGTAAGGTTCCTGCAGTGGGATCGAATCCGCGGTGAATATCGCCCCTACACATTTGAAGCGGCGTGATAAGACATACCAACAGAGAGGATAGTATAACATGAAGTACGATTTAGAAGAAATCCGCGCAACCTTAACGGGCGCGCAGGACGCGGTACACGGGCTGACCGTTGAGGCTCTAATGGAAGACACCAAGGGGCTGATGGCAGTTGACTCGGTCCATTTGATGGCGGTCCTGCAGGAGCTTAACGAGATGGCCGACGGCGTCAAGAAGACGATTGGCAAGGCTTATGACCACACGCGGGTAGCGGTGGTTCCTGCCAAGATGGACGAAGAGGGTCTGGACAACATGACCGTGACAGGCGTTGGCCGTGTGTCAGTGACTTCGGACATCAGGGCCAGCACAGCAGACAAGCACGGTGCCTACCTGTGGTTAGAAGAGCACGGGCACGGCGACGTGATACAGGAAACCGTTAACGCGGGTACACTCAAGGCCATTCTGCGTCGACGTATGCGGGACGGTCTTGAAATACCGGAGAGCCTATTCAAGGTCACTCCATTTGATCGAGCCTCGATTACGAAGGCTTAAATAAACCCCGGTACGCCGGGTGAATTAAAGGTATACAAAAATGAGCAAGAAAAACGAAGTAACAAAAGCAGTAGAAGAACAGTTGCCGGCATTCCTGCAGGCGCATATCAATGATACACGTGGCTCGGAGGACGTCGGAACAGATGATATGATCATTCCGCGCATCGAGTTGGTCCAAGGTTTATCCAAGGCCCGCAAGCGCAACGACCCGTCGTATATCGAAGGATCAGAAGAGGGCCACTTGTACAACAACGTGACCCGCGAGCTTTATGGGCCAGCCATTACCGTCTGCCCAGTTTTATTCCGCAAGGAATGGCTGTTGTGGCGCGACCATGATTTGGGCGGTGGCTTCGGCGGTGCTTATCCAGATGCAGCGTCGGCCCAATTGGCTGTTAACGCTCAGGAGAAGCCGGACGAGTGGGAGGTGGTTGACACAAACCAACATTTTGTGTTGGTGATCAAAGAAGACGGCTCGACCGAGGAGGCGGTGATCTCAATGGCCAAGACCAAGGCCAAGTGCAGCCGCCAGTGGAACAGCCTGATCCGCATCAACGGTGGTCCACGATTCTCGCGCTTGTACGAGCTGCGTGGCATTTCTGACAGCAACAGCGTCGGGCAGGAGTTCCATAACCTGCAGGTGAAAAATGTTGGGTTTGTGACCGAGGAGATCTTCAACAAGGCCGAGGAGGTCTACGAGATGATCAAGGCGGGTGCCGCCAGTGTTGACCGCTCATTTGACACCGACACCGGTGAGGTCTACGGCGAGGAAGAGATGTAGTACCCTGTTAGCGCGTAACAAGAGCCGGTCATTGTACCGGCTCTCTACTATTTGAGAGATTATGATGACGATAAGCACGGTGATATATGGGCCGCCTGGATGTGGCAAGTCCACTGAGATCATAAGACGCATGGATCAGGCTATATCTAGAGGTGTACCCATTGACAGGATCGGGCTGGTGTCTTTCACCAGAGCGGCCGCCCAAGAGTTGGCAAAGCGCGCAGGTGTTAGGCCGGGTCGCAACATATCTACTATCCACTCGTACGCGTTCCGTCTAGCGGGCATGGTCAAAGAGCAGGTCGTGGATCGGCTCAAGCTGCGGGAATTCTCGCGGGTGTCCAAAATCGAGACGACAGGCGCGGGTGTCTACGACCAAGAATCATTGGGACCGGGCGACTACTATCTGGCTATGTACAGCTATATGAGGTCGGTGATGCTGACCGACACACGGGAGGCATTTTACGCTGGTGGCCGCGTGGGGTCGCTGGTCGAGTTCCAGTATTTCATCAAGGTGTACCAGCAGTGGAAGGAGGCCAACGGGTATATGGATTTCGCGGATATGTTGGACGCCGCTTTGAGGGCTGACCCTCGGGATGTAGGCATCGACCTATTATTCTTGGACGAGGCTCAGGACTTCTCTTTGATGCAATGGAACCTAATACACCACTGGATGCCACATATTGGCGAGGTGGTGTTGGCGCTGGACGACGACCAGACCCTGTACAAGTTTAATGGGGCATATCCAGACGGCGGCACCAAGTTCGAAGAGCGCTACGGCTCGGAGAGGATTGTGTTAACCCAGTCGCACCGGATACCTAGTGCCGTCCACAGGTTGGCGGAGACTTTAATCGGACACGTGACCGACCGAGTGGAGAAGGTTTACTTACCACGTAAGGAAGAGGGTCAGGTGCGAATGTATGGCGGGCTAGCAATGTTGCCGCCGGTCGACCCCGAGGAAGAGACTTTGATTCTATTCCGTAACCATTCTATGAGAGAGGAAATCGAAGAGTGGCTGATGGCGGGCGGCGTGCCCTACATTACTGACAATGGCCGCCCCGGTCCGCTGCAGGGGCGACAGGCGGCAGCAGTGAGGGCGTGGACAGGTGCGCAGCGTGCTTTAAAGGCAACTGGGAATCTAATGATAGATCCGCGCCAGTGGTCCCATATGCGTCAGTGCGCCATGCCGATGTACCAGAGGCATTTCAAGGCCGAGGAGGTCGAGAGCATCATAGACAAACCGTGGTGGAATGTGTTTTATTTGGCCCCTGACATACGGACATATTTGAGGGCGGTCGAGAAGGCTCACGGAGGCATTCCTCTTGGCACTAAAATACACCTATCGACCATACATGGCGCCAAGGGTCGGGAAGCGGACCGAGTGATCCTCCTGAACGGCATGTCGGACAGAACAGCCGAGGCATACACGCAGGATCCCGACACCGAGATCCGCACATTTTATGTGGGTGTGACGCGGACCAAAGAGAAACTAGACATAGTAGCTGCGGACAACCCGCTCAGTTTGATCAATGTAAGCGTCAGGTAGTTGACGCACCATGGGGCGGTGTGCTACACTGGCCCCTTTAGAGGAGAGAAGAGATGATAGAGACTTTGCAAGATTTCCCAGTGGTATCTATCGACACTGAGACCACTGGCCTAAGCTGGACGAGTGAAAAAGTGTTTGGTGTGTCCATCTCGGTGCCGTGGTGTACGTTGGACCAGCTCATAGCCGACCCAGTGAACGCGCCGATCAAGAACATTTACTTCGATACACGCCAAGACCCAGACAGATATGAAGCGTTTCGTCAAGTGGCGCCGTTGCTCGGGAAGATGTGCTTCCATAATGCCAAGTTTGACCTACATATGCTGATGAATGACGGCGTACTGCCCAACCCGCGTAACGTCGAGTGCACAATGATCCGCGCCAGCCTGATCGACGAGCATCTGCCGAGTTATAGTCTAGACTCACTTGCTCACCAATATCTGGGGGTAGGCAAGGCCACGGACATATATGACGAGTTGGCCGCGATCTTCGGCGGCCGCGCCACCAAGAATGTCCAGATGCCCAACTTGTACCGAGCGCCGGTTGAGCTGGTCAGGCGCTACGCTGAGACAGACACCGAGATCACGCTACGGCTTTGGGCGTGGCAACAGGGTGAGATAGAGCGGCAAGGGTTGGCGCAAGTGTGGGAGTTGGAAAAGCGCCTCTTCCCACACATTTTTAAGATGGAGCGCCACGGTATTAGGGTCGACCTTGATCTGGCCCAGCTGCAGGCCGAGCGACTGGAGGAGGCGGCGGATCGGGGCCTGCTGGAACTGGAGAAAATCGCTGGGTTCCGAGTTAACCCGAATCCGTCGAGCGACATGGTAAAACTGTTCAAACCCAAGTGGGACTCGGCCCGCAAGTGCTGGGTCGCCATTGACGGGACGGTTCTGGCAACTACACCGGCGGGTAAACCGTCCATGGACGCCGATGCGCTAAGGGCAATGAGCCACCCAGCCGCTGCAAAGATCCTAGAGGTGCGCAAGATGCTCAAAACGGCTGGGACCTTTATTAGGGGCCACATCATTGAACACGAGCACCGAGGTAGGGTGCACCCAAACATCAACCAGACGCGAGGGGACGGCACTGGTGGTACCGGCACTGGGCGGTTGTCCTACACGAGACCGGCGCTACAGCAGATACCGAGCCGTGACCAGCAAGTTGCCAGACAGGTTCGGCCGATATTTTTGCCAGACGAGGGTTGTGGGTGGAGTTATGGAGACTTGGACCAGCACGAGCTGCGGGTGTTTCACCACTATGTAAACAACCCAGGCGTGGTCAAGACGTACCGCGACGACCCGAACACGGACGGACACCAGATCGTAGCAGACATGACAGGATTACCGCGAAATCCACCGGCCACTGGTGGACCCAACGCGAAGCAGCTCGGGCTAGCTGCGGTATTTAACATGGGGCAGGGCGAGATGGCGAGCGAGATGGGCCTACCATATACTTGGGAGAGCTTCGAGGACAAGGCGGGGCGCGTGGTCGAGTATAAAAAACCTGGACCAGAGGCGCAGGAGGTCATTAACCATTTCTATGAGACAGTTCCAGGCATCAAGGAGTTGGCATCAAAAGCCACAGCCGTGGCGAGATCCCGAGGGTATGTGCGGACGATGTTGGGGCGGCACATCAGATTCCCGGGAGGCCAATTCACTTACAAGGCGTCTGGGCTGGTGTACCAAGGATCAAGTGCTGATTTGGTTAAGCTGGACATCATCAACACGTGCGAGTATCTAGAATCTGAAGTGCCGGGCGGTGCCTTGCTGCTGTCGATTCATGACGAGCAGAACGTGAGCATACCGTGGAATGGTGATGCCGCTCGCCACATGGGTGAGATTCGCAACCTGATCCAAGAAAGGCCGGGCTGTCCGGTGAAGCTTAGAATACCGATACGGGCCGACTTCAGCGAGCTGGGCAAGAACTGGTGGGATGCAACCCAAAAGGGGTCGATCCACAAGTAGGTTGTAACTCAACCCTCATGGGAATATTGACAGCAACCATGGGGTATGTTATAATAAAAATGTTGGGGAGATCAAACGATCCAACATCAACCAATAGAGAAAAGAGAGAAACGAAATGAGAAACGAAATGAGAAACGAAATAGATCAAGTGATCGCTCAAACAGTAAAGACCATCATCGACGAGGCGCTGACGTTCATGGCGAACAAGGCGGGATGCAGCAAGGAAGCCGTTGCGCTTGTTATCAAAGAAGACCCGAATGGGAATACCGCCCGATATTTTAAGGATTTGATCGCAAGCCTTGCGGCTTAACGGGGGGTATTGACAGCAACCATGGGGTATGTTATAATAAAAATGTTGGGGAGACAAAATAACCCAACATCAACCCAATAGAGAAAAGAGAGACCACCATGAAAACAATCACCATCAATAAAATGGCCCGCGTTGAAAACACTGATGCAGAGATGACAGCAAAGGGTATCGTAGCTTTCCAACTAGTTGAGTTCGTAATCAATTTTTTCGGCAACGAAATCACCGTTACCCACGACACCAAAATCATGCAGGACGGAAAGCAGATCGTTATCGGCGGCTGCGGATACATCCCAGAAGGCTACGAGGTGGCCTGATAAACAAAAGCAGCGGGGCCGCATTGGGTGTGGCCCATAACCCTAGAGATTAAGAGAGAACCGACATGAAATTCAAGATCATCGAAACCGCGAACCCACTAGCTATCCATGGATTATTCGACACCCGTGCCGCCGCTGAAAAGCACTTGCGCGACATTATCCCCGCCTATGTGCGCATGAGATTTTTCACCGACAAGGCCCTAGTTGCCGAATCATTTTCGGTTGTCTCCAACAAGTGAGCGGGGGTATTGACAGATATAGCCGCCCATGGTAGAATAACGGTACCGGTTCGAACCGGTACCAATAACACAATAGAGAAGAGAGATCAATATGAACGTTTATCAAGAGAATGGCTTTAAAGACCGAGCCGATTACATCCGCCAGATAGCCGAGCACTACGGCATCCCAGAATCGATGGTGTGGCAACTGGCCGACATACTCGGACCCGACGAGGATTTCGACGGGCTTGTGGTGGCATGTCAAGACGCCGAACGCCAACTTTTCGACTAACCTAAACCAGAGAGCAAGAATATGACAACATACGATAACACAAACACCGGTGCCCTGTTCACTAATGACCGCAAGACGAACGACCGCCAGCCTGGATTCACTGGCAAAGTGGACGTAGAAGGCAAAGAATACTGGCTCTCAGCTTGGGCCAAGAAGACGAGAACAGGCAAGCCGTTCATGTCGCTAGCACTGACCCCAGTGGACGCAGCACCAGCACCGAAGAAAACGGCAGGGGCAGAGGTGGACCCGCTCGAAGAGTTCATGAGTGCGGCAGATACCGAGACAGCCAGCGGCCCGAAGTACAACCCAGACAGCGACTCAAAGTACAACCCAGACGACGATGTGCCCTTTTGAGACCATGGGGAACAAAGCGGCTGGTGCTCATTGAAACACCGGCCGCCAGTCAAGAGAGAGCGAGCAATATGAAAATCAAAACGGTCGAATCACAACACCACCGAGACTTCTACGCCATCTACCAGTGTGAGCACTGTGGGCACGAGCAACGGGGGCCGGCTTGCGCCACCCACTTCCTTGCTGCTGTCGTGGTGCCGACCATGGCATGCGCAGAGTGCAGCAAGAAAGACGATGACACATCTCGTGTGCTAGCACCCAAGTACCCAGTCACCTTAACATCTGAGGAAACACCAATGAAAAAAGCAACCTTGATCTGCGATATGCAATTCGGATCAACTGGCAAGGGCCTGATCGCTGGATATCTGGCGGAACGCGACCAGCCAGACGTGGTGATCACGGCGTGGAGCATGAACGCTGGCCACACCTACATCAACGCGGAAGGCCGCGAGTTTATCCACTGCATGTTAGCCAACGGTATTGTATCACCCAAGTTGCACACAGTCCTGATCGGCCCCGGCTCGCAGATAGGTATCAATCGCCTGTTTGATGAGGCCGACGCGACCCGCGACCTGCTGCGCGGTGTGCAGATCTTGATTCACCCCAACGCTTGTGTTATCAGCGACCGCCATATTGAGCAGGAGGCGGGACCGATGACTAAAATCGGGTCCACTAAAAAGGGCTGCGGGGCGGCACTGATCGAAAAGATCCAGCGCAACCCAGATGGCGAGGCCATCACAGCGGGTCAGATTGCGTCAATAATCACCGAGATGGCATCGGAAACCAGCCTGAATATTGGTGTGACCACCCACGACAACTACTGCGCCGTGATCGAACGGGCTACCCGAATTCAAGTCGAGGGTGCGCAGGGCTACTCGCTGGGTATTAACAGCGGGTTCTACCCCTACACCACTTCTAGGGAGTGCACCCCAGCACAGATCGCCAGTGACTGTCTATTACCCATTCAGATGATTGACAAGGTAGTAGGCACTATGCGTACCTATCCGATTCGAGTGGCGAACCGCTATGACGAGCAGGGCGAGATGATCGGCTGGTCCGGCCCATGCTACCCAGACCAAGAAGAAACCACATTTGACGCAATCGGTCGCCCGACCGAAATGACCACAGTGACGAAACTGCCGCGCCGCCTGTTCACGTTCTCTGAACAGCAGAGCCTAGAAGCGCTGCGAACGGTACGCCCTGACGAAGTTGTGATGGGCTTTGCCAACTACGCCGAAGAGTCGGAGTACCGCCGAATCTGCAGCTTAGTGAACAAGCAAGCAGCAGCACTGGGTCTATCACCAAATGTCGTGCGTTACGCCACATGGGGACCGAAATCAACAGACATCGAGGAGATCAAATAATGTCAATTAAGAACGACAGCGGAAAAGCTAAGCTCTCGCTAGTGGACCCCTCCTTTGCGGAGGGCATGGCCCGCGTGCTAGAGATCGGAGAGAAAGAGTACGGCCCTGGGAACTGGCGCAAGCCGGGTCTTGGGTACGCTAGGGTGATCGACGCGATGAAGCGCCACACCTTGGCAATTGAACGCGGCGAGGACATCGATCCAGTATCGGGCGAGCCTCACGCCTACCATATCGCTAGTAATGCGATGTTTTTACAGTACTACAACGACAACAATCAGGTGGAATTAGATGACCGACATTTTAAAGCTCATGTGCCGAGTGTGCCAAGAGGAGTTACCCACAAACCGGTTCGCACCATCGCGAGTACGCAAGCGCGATCTGATCTGCAAGAAGTGCAACAACGCGGCCCGAAGCGCGAACCGCAAAGCCCTGAGAGCAAAGAATATGGGCAAGGAGTCCTAGACGCGCTGGGTTGGTTACTTGAGTCAGAAGGCGAGCAAGCTGTTTCGGGTGACCCGCTGCGGATCCTGCAGGCACGTGTGACCAGTTGGGCTGACAAGGTATACCCGAACCGGACAACCGAGGTGGCTTTCGCTAAAATGGTTGGCGAGGTGGCTGAGATCTTGGCTGACCCCTCGGACGCCCTCGAATGGGCCGACGTCCTTATTTTACTGGTGGACGCGGCGCACCTACGTGGTATCGATATCATCAAGGCCGCGCACGAGAAGATGAACATCAACGAAGCACGGACGTGGAGTATTGACAAGCGTACCGGCATCATGTCGCACGTTAAGGAGGCCGCGGATGTCTAAGATCGACTTGAGCCTAGGGGACGTCTACCGGGCGTCCGACGTCAAAAGATGGGGCATCGTCAAAGTAGCAAAAGAGCAATCCGTGGCGGAACACTCATATCAAGTGGCCATGATCACGGCCCGCCTTTGCCAACTGCACGGCCTAGGGGGTGAGAAGACGCAGCGCGCCGTGTGGTATGCGCTGACCCACGACCTGCCCGAAGTCCTCACCGGAGATATCGCCACGCCGCTTAAGGATTTTCTAGGGGCTGATACCCGAAGTAGGTTGAAAGAGTTCGAAGAAAGGGTCACCGTAGCCGGCCGAGAGACGCAGTGCGACGATCCGGAGATAGTGGACATCGTAAAGACGGCCGACATCATCGAGGCAATAGCATTCTTGAGGCAAAACGCTCTGACTCTGCATGGTACCCAAATACAGGCGTCCATGATGAACAAGATCAAGAGTAAGGGATGCCCACACGCCAACGCGGCCATGGTAGAGGTCTTAACCGGGTCACTGACCACATTGAATTCGGTCATGGGGGAAACACAGTGAGCAAAGAGCAAAGGCTGTGGCGCGGGACGCTGCGGCCGGCCCTAGCTGATATACGCGACCTGAAATACGAACGCGTGGAGCTGCGGACTGGGGCGTCAGGCATGCCCGACGTTATGTATACCCTAGGAGGGACAGGGTGGATTGAGAACAAGTACTGCCCAACAACGGACAAAATCGCGCTGACTGGGTGGACGCCAGCGCAGCGCCGGTGGGCCAAGGATCACATCGAAGCCGGCGGTAAGGTCCTGCTGTTCGTGGGCACCCTCGATGGCAACTACTTTATCGACCCGATGGGTGTGATTGAGGAGGACTATATCAAACCTAGCCACAAAGCCGTGTTGGCGCGGTTTTGTGGGAAAATCGACCGAGCCAAGTTGGTCGAGGTTTTGCGAGTAAGTCCCGAGGAGGAAATCTAAATGGAAAAGGACGAACGTGCTGGGTGGACCGAGCAACAAAAAAAGGTAATGGATGTGTTCGACGCTGAGGAGAGGCTGCTGGCGCTAAAGTTAGCACTACTCCTCGAACGTCGTCGCGAGTATATCAACACAAACGAGTTGAACAAAAAATGAAGACAACACAAGTACTTAATACCGTGCTGGCGGCTGGACTCGATACAATGGGGCGCAACGCTTTTATTGCGCCGAGCGTCCTATCTACCCAAACTTTGGGCTTCTGGGCCAACGACCGATTTTATGAGGTAGAGCACCTAAATGGGCGCCTGACCTTGTTGATCGGGAGTGACGTCGAGGTGAGATTCGAGAGCGTGGAATACGACGACCCAAGCACCGCGCTGTTATTTATTAACCGGGGCGATGTGGTGGCCCAGATCAAACTAAAGCAAAACGACGAGAAGTATTGACAGCAACCATGGGATATGTTACAATAAAAATGTTGGGGGTAGCGAGACACCCCGGCATCAACCAATAGAGAGAAGAGAGAACAAAATGAACAAACACATTAACGATCAACTAAAAGCAACATTTAAAGGCTTCATTGCAGTAGATCAAAACGCAGTGTTCGCGGTTGCAAACGTCTACAAAGGCTTTGCTATTTCTGAAACCCACTATGAGCTGAAGGACGGAATCAGCGCCGACCAATTTGTAATCGGAGAAGAATATGACATCACCGGAATCACAAAATAAGACACAGGGCCACAAAATGAACAAATATACTACCGCACAACTGAAAGCAGCACTGGTTGAACTACACAAGATGGACGAACTAGCCGCATACCAACTGGCATTTAACGAACTTAACCGACGCATGGGCGATGACGCTTTTGATGCATGGTGTGACGAGGTGGGGATTTAATCCCCGATAAAGGAAATATAAATAACAGAGGTGATTTATGAACTGGGATATTTATGGTGATCGACTCACACAGGGTCATTGTGAAGTGCATCCGTACGTTGCGGAAGAGTATCCATGCTCTGTCTGCCTTGCTGAGAGCGCACAACGTGCTATTGATCGTGACCGTGAGTTAGAGCACCATAAACTAAAAATTGCCGAGCGTACTATCGCTAGTCTTGTAGGTGAACTATTTAATTCGTTTCCATTGTTAGACGAAAATGGTCTTGATTCTGATATTCATCATTGCGAGTGGTCTATTCAACAAGAACGGAAACGACTGCATTCAATTATCGCTAGATTCCTAAACCAAAACGAAGGTGAGTTATGACCTACAATCCACACAAAGCAGTGGCCGTACCAGCGACGATACAAGAAGCTATTGATGACGTTGCGCGCATTGAGCAGCTTGTCAAAGATGCGTACAGGCTGATAGGTATGGCTGAGAATATCGGCGAGAGGCACAAGATCCGAGTTAAGTTTCAAGTACATAATCGCCACAACCAGCACCATGAATCAGCATTAAAGCCTATCAGAGTGCAAGCATGGCAGCGGCTAATGGGTGTTACTGGGCTGCATCAGATAATGGACACAAAAGCGCTCGATGAGTTTGAGAGTCAGTTATATAAAGATGCGCCCGAGTTTAATGAGGAAAGCGTAAAAGGTACGCTGCTAAGCAAGCTGCAGGATTCTGAAACCATGTTTGCGCGCGGCTTGGTTGATATGTTTAGGATCCTAAGCGGCGCGTACAAAACACATAAAGACGCGGCATTTAAGGTACCTAAAAAGATCATAATCAGAAACGTTGTTAGTTGTGGGCCGCAAGGATTGACTATTAATTACCACCACTACAGCCGCATAGATGATATTGATAGAGTATTTAAAACGCTGGGCGGCAAAAAGTTCGAGTCTTACGAGTTGATAGCGGAGCTTGGTAGATCTTGGCAAAAAGATGGTGTGCATGAGTGCGATATGTACAAAGCTAGGGCGTACATAAATGGTAATATGCACTTAGAGTTCAAGCGCGCTGACCTGCTAGAAAAAGCAAACGACATCATCGCCAATTGGTATGGCGCAACATTGGGAGAGACACGAAAATGACCAACGACAATAGATTAGCGTTATTAAAAAGCTGGCAAGAAGTCAGCAAAAGTTTCACAGAAGCGGCTTCCGCTTATATGGATTTAACGCACTGCCCGTGCGAAGCCCCACATATTAAGACAGCTTATGGTGTTTTCGAAGAGCATGCAAAGCTTGTCGCAGTATGGACGGGGGTACCATTTAAAGAGCTGCTATGTTGGGCGTATGACCTACATTACGGCGAAGTAGCATCATACGATGTAAAATTAGATGGAAAGTGGCACAGTGCAAGAACAATAGAAGAGTTTTCTAATCTTTGGGATGCTATAAATAACAGAGGTGAATTATGAATATACTAAGTTTGTTTGATGGTATGTCGTGCGGTCAGATTGCACTTGAAAGAGCAGGTATCAATGTAAGTAAATACTATGCGGCTGAGTTAGATAAATATGCAATTACTGTAACTCAGGCTAACTACCCTGGCACTATTCAGCTGGGTGATGTGACCAGGTGGCAGGAGTGGGAAATTGACTGGTCGAGCATTGATCTGTTGATTGGTGGAAGCCCATGCCAAGGCTTTAGCTTTGCAGGCAAGCAGTTAGCATTCGATGATCCACGGTCAAAGCTGTTTTTTGTGTATGTAGATATTTTAAACCATATTCGGAGCGTTAATCCTGAAATTAAATTCATGCTTGAAAACGTCAAGATGAAGAAAGAGTATCTAGCGGTTATTAGCGAACAGTTAGGCGTAGAGCCTGTGTTTATAAACTCTGCATTAGTCAGCGCACAAAACCGCCAGCGTTATTATTGGGCAAACTGGGAGTTTGGGCAGCCAGAGGATAAGGGTATTGTTCTTGCGGATATTTTGGAAAGTGAAAATAATTGGTTGGCCTGTGTTGTTGGTACTTCTGCAAATCGTGATGTAAGGGCAACGGGCGAAAAAGCAGGTTGTTTAACTGCAAATTATTACAAGGGTGTTATGGCGGCTGGTCGTCCTTTTATAGCAAGCAAGAAGATGATTGGTGAGAAGCTTGATACCAAATACCAAGTTAACCCTGCCGCTATTCGTGGTCGCTACTTGGTAGATGGTAAGCGTCAAGACGGAAAGATGCTAACAGCAGGACTCACGCAGCAAATGCTAGAAGTTAAAGCCAATCAAAAAACCAACGCACTGACCACGGTGCAGAAAGATAACGTTGTCACACCAATGGAACCGGGGCGTTATTCAATAAACAAGCCAATGTGCCAAGGCACAGCAACAAGTTACCGCAAATTAACACCAATCGAGTGCGAGCGCCTGCAAACGGTGCCAGACGACTACACAGCTTATGTGAGTAATACCCAACGCTACAAAATGCTAGGCAATGGTTGGACGGTCGATGTAATAGCACACATTTTTAAAGAGTTAAGGAGCGCACCATGAGCAGTCAATGCCCACATTGCGGGGAACACTTAGGGGGTGATGGGCACACAAGCGTGATGCACTGCCCATACACTGAAGAAGATACATCTTGTTTAGAACCAGATGCAAATCCGGTACACTGCAACTTTGAAGGCGAGGTGGAAATGACTGAGGATACCAAGAACTCGCAAGAATAAACATCACACCAGTGAAACAGGACCGTGAGTATATCTCCGAGGCTCAGGAAGATATTTTCCTTGGCCTTGGAACTAGTAGGAGGTATGTTAGGGGCGAGTAGTAGGAACTGAGGGAAGGGAAAGAAAGGGAACGGCACATGGTGCTCGGCACTCGGCACTGGGCCTTGTGTATGTGTTCCCCTTTTTAGAAGATTACGAAAAATTGTCAACGCAGGACAATTTCGTAAAAAACTATCACAACTATCACAACTATCACACTTGCACAAAAACACCGAAGAACGGGGGTTTTAATGTGTCAGGTTTCAAACAACAAAACTAACACAGCCTAACACAAATACTCGATGTAGGAAGCTCCCGAAATTGTCTCCCATTGACAATTTTTCGTAATCTTCTAAAAAAGGAACACATACATGGGGCGGCCCAGCTTGCAAGAGCGGTGGGGGATGTGGTATAATGCCCACATTACAGGCTTGTGCAAGAGTGTCCACATGAAGATCCCGCAAGATGAACGAGTCGAGCAGATATGCAGCCGAGTGGCCGAGGGTATGACTATCCGCGCAATCGCCAAGGAACTCGGCATCACAGCCGGCCGCGTTATCCACATCGTCAGCGCCAATGAAGAGGCATCCAAGCTTTATTCTCGCGCCCGTGATGCTGCGTCAGATATATTCGAGGCCGACATCATCGAAGCAGCTCGGGAAGTGACACCTAGTACAGCGGGCGCCGACCGAGTTAAGATTGATGCCCTAAAGTGGGTTGCAGCCCGTCGTAGCCCCGCCAAGTACAGTGAACGAATCCGACAAGATCACATTAGTTCTGATGGGAGCATGAGTCCTGCCGCCACGGGTGCAGCGGTGTTGGAGGCTCTGGCGCGTAAATATGACTCCTGAATTAGCCGCCGACCTTAAGACCGACCTACTCAATTTTACGGTTCACATGTTCCGGGAACGCAAGGGCACGGACTTGATGCGCGCCGCCCACCAAGATTTGATTTGTGCTGCCCTTGAACGTGTCATCATTGGCCATACCAAGCGCTTGATTATCAACATGCCACCTCGGTCTGGAAAAACCGAGCTAGCTGTGGTGAGTTTCATTGCGTGGTGTATGGGCAACTGGCCCCATAGTCATTTCATCCACGCCAGTTATTCCAAGCGGTTGGCCGCCACCAACACTTATGCCGTGCGCTCGGTTATGCAACACGAAGGCTACGCCCAGATTTTTCCAGGTGTTAAGCTAGCGGGTGACAGCACGGCCAAAGACGAGTTCCGCACGAACGCGGGTGGCGTCGTCTACGCGGCAGGCTCTGAGGGCACAATCACTGGGTACGGCGCTGGTTCAATGGACGACCACTTTGGTGGCGCTATTGTCATTGACGATCCACACAAGGCCGGCGAAGCAAACAGCGCCATCATGCGCCAGAACGTGATCGACTGGTTCAGCACGACCATGGAGAGCCGGAAGAACAGCCCCGACACGCCAATCATCATAGTCATGCAGCGTCTTCATGAGAATGATCTCACAGGGTGGCTACTGGGTGGTGGCAACGGCGAGCACTGGGAACATTTGTGTATTCCGGCGGTCAATGAGCAAGGTGAGTCATTCTGGCCTGAGCAGTTCCCACTAGATATGTTGGAGCGTCTGAAGGCTAGCAACAACTATGTCTATGCTGGGCAATATCTGCAAACCCCAGCCCCGCTCGGCGGCGGTGTGTTCAAGGAGTCGTGGCTCCGCTATTGGACTACGTTACCGAAGATCGAGCATTGCATGATTTATTCGGATACCGCCCACAAGACAGGGCAGGAGAATGACCGGAGTTGGTTCCAGTTGTGGGGCAAGGGTAAAGACGGCAACGCCTACCTAATCGACATGATCATGGGTAGATGGGAGTCTCCGCAGTTGCTCGCTAACGCCAAGGCATTTTGGGACAAGTGCAGGGCTAACGCTCCGGCCACCGTCAGAAAGTTGAAGATCGAGGACAAGGCCAGTGGTATTGGATTGGTGCAGCAACTCAAACAAGAAGGGATCCCAGTGGAAGGAATACCGCGAAACCGTGACAAGTTAACCAGAGGGTACGATACCGCCCCTATGGTCGAGGCAGGGCGTGTGTTCTTGCCAGAGCGACACCCAGCTTTATCTGATATGTTGCACGAGATATCGTTGTTCCCTGTGGCAACCCATGATGACGCAGTGGACCCGTTTATGGATGCGATACAGGATATGTTAATCGAGAGGAGTCACTACTCATGGTCAGGTTTTCTCTAATGTTATTGCAATCCACATGCAGCTGTGTAATTGGCAAACACAAAAATGGTGGTGCATATGCGCATATTGACTAACATAGCTGACGGCCTGCGCAATGTTGTTGCCAATTTAGGCACAGCTAGAGACAAGACCGCGCACACCCAGTACGTCGATACGATGTACGATCCGCAAGACTTGCTGACCACCTACGCGGTTAGTTGGGTAGCGCGCGCTGGTGTTGATCTACCCGCAGAAGACGCTGTGCGAAAATGGCGCTCGTGGCGCGCCGGTGCTGAGCAGATCAGCAAGATTGAGGCAGTCGAAGAACAGCTAGGTTTGCAGTCAAAACTACAAGAGTGTTTGATTAGTGCACGTTTGCTGGGTGGTGCAGCAATCTATATCAATACCGCTGCGCCCGATAAATCACTGCCCCTGGGCGAAAACGAGCAGCTAAAGTCTATCGTGGTGATGACGCGCAACACGTTAAGGGCTGAACCAGCCGTAAAGGACATCGACAGCGAATACTACGGTATGCCAGAGTTTTACACATTAAACAGTGGTGAAAACGGCGAGCGTGTAACAATCCATGCGAGCCGTTTTGTAATCCTGCACGGTGCGCACACGGTTAAAGATCCCGCATACTCGACCAATGATTCAGCGTGGGGCGACAGCGTAATCAAGGCCGCGCGAGATGCGCTCAATCAGCGCAATAGCACGATGGCAAACATTGCCAGCTTGATTTTTGAAGCCAAGGTCGATGTATTCAAGTTCAAAGGTTTTGCCGACATGCTAGCCTCGAACCAAGATGATGCGATTATCAGCCGAGCGCACTTGCAAGCTGCAATGAAGGGTATTAACGGCGCGGTCGTTATCGACGGTGAAGATGAGTACGACCAGAAAACAGCATCGTTCGGAAGCTTGCCTGAGGTTATAGCAAAATTCCAAGAAGAGGTATCCGGTGCATTCCGCATACCTGTTACGCGTTTATTTGGTCGTTCAGCTGCTGGTTTATCTGGTCAAGGAGACGGAGACGAGCGCGTGTATTATGACCGTGTTGCCCATGAGCAAGCGACCTGCATCGGCCCTGCAATGCGCAAGTTAGACCGATTAATCGTTCGCCAAGCGCTAGGCAGTAATCCGCTAGAAGTGTACTACGAGTGGCGACCCCTGCGACAGAGCACAGAGCTTGAGCGGGCTGATATATTTGGCAAGGTGGCTAGTGGTGCGCGTGCAATTGCCGGCAGTACAACGGGTGAGATTATCCCACTCGATGCGCTATCCGATAGCCTAGTAAACGAACTTACAGAATTGGGCGTGTTGCCTGGACTAGAAAAATCAATCGAGGAATACGGCACGTTATCCGAGCAAAACAGTTTTACTGAGGGTGAACTATGAGATTTTTAGACAGCGTAACAACCGGCCAACCGCGAATTACAAGTGACGGCTATCTGGTTGCAGATGTAAAGGCAGCACGCACCGGCATCCAGTTGTACACAGGCGCAGAGTTGGGGCGACCTGATCTTGATGTTGTGCGTGTGTATCGCCCCGAGGCTGAGGTTTTCCACAAGGACAGCTTAGCGAGTTACGCGCACAAGCCATCGGTAAACGGCCACCCAGATGAGCCGGTGACTGCTGACAACTGGAAACAGGTTGCCACTGGACAGCTAGGCGGTGACGTGGTGCGCGACGGTGACCATGTACGCGTACCATTAGTGCTAATGGATTCGCAGGCTATCGCCGACTACAATAACGGCCGCCGTGAGTTGTCAATGGGCTACACGTGCAAGATCGAGTTTGATAGCGGCGTAACAGATAACGGCGAAGAATACGACGCCGTGCAGCGCAATATACGAATAAACCATATTAGCCAAGAACAGCACGGGCGTGCTGGGACTGCTAGAATAGGTGACGCATGGGGCGTTGCCCCGATTAACGATAACGCAAAACAGGGCATCACGCCCAAAACCACTAAGGAGGGTCTTATGACCACTAAAACCGTTGTATTGGGCGACAAGGCGGTACAGGTACTCGCTGAGGATGCCGCAGAAGTTGAACGATTCAAGGATGCCGCCGCTCAAGCGCTGGCTGATACTGAATCAAAACACGAACAAGTATTAGCAGCGAAAGATGCTGAACTTGAGAAGTTACAAGCACAGTTAGATGACGCTAAAAGCAAAATCTTGTCTGATGCTGACATTGACACTAAAGCAGCAGCGCGTGCTGAGCTGATTGCTACTGCAAAGAAAATCGCACCTGATGCTGAGCTTGCAGGTTTATCAGACTCCGCTATCCGCAAAGCTGTAGTTACCGCCCGCTTGGGTGATACCGCTATCGCCGATAAATCGGACGCGTACATCGATGCGCGATTTGATATTCTCGCAGAAGATGCTGCTCCGGCTGATCCAGTCAGGGACGCTTTATTTAAAATCACCAACGATAGCGCGGACGATGGTCACAGTGCATACGTTGCTCGTTTAACTCGCAATAACAAGGAGGCCTAATCATGGCTTTAATTCCTAACGCAACAACCATGCCGCGCGGTATTGTCGGCACATGGGCAAACATGGAAGAAGACAACGCGCGTACCGGCGTTGCTTCAGTCGAGTTTGCTTCTGGTATTCCACTGCAGCGCGCAACCGGCGACCAAGAAGTCGCTCCACTGACTGACGGTAACGTATTCGTAGGTATCGCATTACGCAATGTCGATATGTTTGGTACACCAACCACCGCCGACGACGCTGCTACTTTTGCAGTTGGCGACCTGTTAGGCGTTGCCGATATGGGTACCGTGTTTGTATTGGCAGGCGAGGATGTGACAGAAGGCGCTAAGCCGTTCTATGATCCAGCCACACGCAAGTTCCATGGTTCGAGCGCAAGCGATCGATTACCATTAGACGGCTGCGAGTTCGATGAGGCAGCAGCAGAGGGCAGCGCAGTAGGTTTGCGTATTCGTTTAACACCGGGTTCAGCTGCTGTCACCGCAGTAGAATAAGGAGCAACCATTATGAGTCAGATTATCACAGATGCGCAGGGCCTTAACTTCCTGCGCCAACAAACGCGCGTACAATCAGCACGTGCATTTAACGTCGAGTACGACATTGTTGACTATGCGTCACTTGTACCGGTCAATACCGATTACCCAGAGTGGGCAAGCGGTGCTGACTTCCAAGTCGGCGACATGGCGGGCGCTGCTAAGTGGCAGTCAGGCTGGGCAGAAGATGTGCCTAAAGCTGATGTTTCGCTAATGAGCATCGGTGTAGACTTTGCGATGTACGCAGTCGGTTACGACTACAACGTCGAGGAGTTAGGCAAGGCAATGCACGCTGGCTTCCCATTGACCGCTCGCAAAGCCATTGCAGCACGTCAAGCAGCAGACATTTTCTGCGCTGAAACGGCGCTGTATGGTGGTGGTCACAAAGGTTGGACCGGTTTAATTAACAAAACTGGTGTAACTCCTGTAGTGGCGCCAAACAATGGTACTGGCTCTGCTCGTAACTGGGTAGATGCAAACGGTGTTGGCCTGAAAACACCTGAGCAGATCGTTACTGAGCTAAACAGTTTGCTGCAAGGTCCTCCTAGCGCGTCTGGTGTCATGACCAGCTTGTTAGGTGATACGATCCTGTTACCGGCTGTTGCGATGAACCACATCACAAACACGCCTTACGGTGTGACCAGTCCTAACAAAACGATTTTCCAGTATTTCATGGAGAATAACGTTACGACTCAACGCACTGGTCGCTCAATCACAATCCGTGAATTACCAGCGCTTGCAACGGCTGGTATCGGTTCAGTGGATGGCCAAGGCCGTGCAGTGGGATACCGCAACTCACCGGATGCGATTGAGTTCCCAATGCCGATGCCCTACCGCTTCCTCGACGTGCATCAGCACGGCCCGATGCAGTGGCAGATCCCAGGCATTGGTCGTGTGGGTCAGTTAACGCTGATCCGTGACGGCGCTCTGCGCTACTTGGACGGCATTACCCCAGCGCTATAATGCTGGGTATGTGAAAACCAAGCCTCACGGATCAAACTCTGTGGGGCTTTTTACTTCTGAGGTGATGGATATGTACAGAATACAAAACTTGGTTAACAGTCCGTACCAGATTGGTGATAAAACAATTCCAGCACGTGGCGTGTTAGAGTGTGATGATTTAACAGCAATAGAACTCAACTTGATAAAGTCAGTAGGCTATTTCAAGATTGAAGAAATCGAGAAGGCTAAACCTGCTAAGGCTAAACCAGCTAAGCGTCCTGCTAAAAAAGAGGCATGATATGGCATACGGCACAGATGATGGTTTCATAGAATGGCTTGACGCGCAAGGATTGCCATCGCCGACTGGCGACCCTGCTGTATTACGGCAGATCGGCAGCAACTACATTGATGCGGCTTATGAAGCGCGCCTGAATTGTAGCAGCCGTACGGGTGGTTTTAACCAGTTACTCGCATGGCCTCGCAAAGGCCACAAAATGAACGGCCAGACCGTGCCTAGTGATCTTGTGCCGCAAGCTTGGATTAATGCCGCTTATCGTGCAGCTTATCTTGAAGACACAACGCCGGGATGGGCGACAAAAGGTACAGATGCGAGCCGCCAAACCAAGCGCGAAAAAGTTGATACGATTGAGCGCGAGTTCTTCTCGGCGGCAGATGCAGCAGGCACAGATGCGGCAGCAGGTATGCCGTCCGATAGCATCATCAACGGCATGGTTTTGCCGTGGTTGTGCAAGCAAGGCGTGCGAGATCCTAATTCTTTGTTCAGGGTGATCTGATATGGCTGACTTCTACGACGACATGGCAACAATGACCAACGAGTTACTAGCCCCAACGTCAAGTGGTGGTCTAGGTCAAGGTGTGGTGAAACTCATTCGCGTAACGCCCGGTGTTCCAGATTCTGATAAGCCGTGGTTGCCTGTGGAGCCAACCGAGAAACCAGAAACGCTAAAGGCTGCTGTCAGGGGTGTAGATTCACGATTGGTAGGTACGGAAGTCGGCAGTGCTGTTATCCTTGCGAGCGACAGGCAGGTCATTTGTGCTCCACCAGCAATGGGGTATCAGGCCGGTGATGCTATGTCGATTGACGGCGTGCGAGTGACCATTCTATCCGTTGAGCGTATACCGGCGGCTGGCACTGTGTCGGCGGTAAGGTTTATTGTCAGGGGTTGATCATGATATATACCATTGCAAACACTGTTAAAATCGGCAAACCTGTTAGGGTTTTCGTTAACGATAATGAGGTCGAGAACGCCATGTCAGCAGATACATCCAGAGGGGTTGTTGTGTATGCGCCGAAACCTGTTCGAGTTAAAAAAGGCGCGGATTATATATACACTCGCGAACTACGCGGGAAAGTGACAGTGGAGCCATGCTGATATGGCACTACGCCCAAACAGATCACAAGCGCGCCAATTTGCTAAATTACTGAGCAAGTATGAGCCTGCTATCCGGCAGGCATTCATGCGCGCAGTGGTTGACTTGCACGCCAATGTCGATTGGCCAACACTTCTTTCTGCGCTTGAGTCAGGTTCGACGTTTAACGCAGTGCAGGCGCTCAATATCAATGAAGGTGCGTTTAACGAATACAGCCAAGTATTGACCAGCGTTTTTGTTGAGTCTGGCACTGCCACGGCATCGTTAATCGCTGGGTCGGGTCAAGGTGCTATTGGCCTGCGATTTAATCTACAAAACCCAGCGGCTGAAGAATGGATTCGGCAGAATGTCGCAACGCGTGTAGTTGGTTTTGTACAGGAGCAGGTCGAGACGGCTCGTGAGATTATCGCGGCGGGTTACATGGGTGGCAACCATCCGCACACTATCGCCCTTGACTTAGTTGGGCGCGTGGGTGCTGGTGGTGTGCGTGAGGGCGGCATACTGGGGTTGGACACACCAAGGGCAGAGAGGCTTGCTAATGTATCAGCTGGTATGCGTACGCCCGAGGGTGTTCAGTCGCTTGTTGTTAGGCGTACAGACGGAAGTCTTGGCATGCGTTACAAGGTCAATAAAGCCACAGAACAGCGAATCCTAGCGGCATATGCTAAGGGTGAAGCCGTACCCGCAGCGCAGCGCATTCTATCAGAGCGCCAGTACAGTAACGCACTATTAAAGGCGCGCGCAGACACCGTAGCGACCACAGAGACCGCGGCCGCAGTTATGGGTGCGCGTGATAATGCGTGGGAGCAGGCAGCAGAGCAACAAGGTTTAAATCGCAGTGCAGTCGTTAAAACATGGCGGCATAGGCGCGGTGCCGATGGACGTATTACACATATTGAAATGGCGGGTGTGTCGGTCGTTGGGCTAGATACGCCGTTTGTGCTCAGTGACGGATCAGTGATGATGTATCCGCACGACCCGGCGGGTGGGGCTAAGAATAACATAAACTGTGGTTGCGACTGCGAATATAGATTGATTAGATCAGTGAGTTGATTGGAGCATAACTATGGCCAGTTTTACAGAAACAATAGACGCGTGGGTCGCTCAAACCAAAGAGCGCTTAGATGCCGTGCATGGTCGCTCAGTCGAGTTATTAGGCGAGGAGCTAGCCAAGACCAAGCCAGAAGGTGGTCGTGTACCATTCCTGACTGGGAACCTTGCGCGCTCATTGCTCGCCAGTAAATCAGGTATGCCTAACACCACAGACGGCCCTTATGCGGGAAGTAATATCGGCCTGATTGCTGCGACACTAAAAGCAGATGAGACGGTCTACATTGGTTACCAAGCGAATTACGCCGCACGCCAAAACTTCGGATATGTTGGCGCAGATAGCCTCGGACGTGTGTATAATCAGCAAGGTAATTACTTTATCGAAGGCGCTGTGGCAGAATGGCCTAATATTGTTAAAAAAGCGGTCAGCGAGATCAAAGGTAAAACGTAATACGTAATACGTAATACCAGCAAGGGAGTTGCTTTGCCGAAGGCGCTGTGGTAAAATGGTCTAATACCACCAAAACAGTGACCAGCGAGAACAAAGGTAAAACATAGTGCCAGCAATTGAAACGAAAATATGGTTAGCACTAAAGAACAGTGTCGAGGCACTGGGTTTATCACTACCTATCGCTTGGCCATCTGAGAAGTTTACAGCAGTGACTAGCGGCTATGTTCGCGTTGGTCATGTGTCAGCAGCACCAAATCCAGAGTTGATCGCAGCTGGCAAAAAACATACACGGCGCGGGTTTTTAATGTTGACGCTGGTTATGCCAATGAACCAAAACAGTGTCGTTTTTATCGAGATGGCGGCCAGTATTGCCAGTCAGTTTAAAGAAGGCGCGAACGTGCGATACAATGATTTATGTGCCACTATTACATCAGCACCGCACGTTATGGACGGATACGAAGATGGTGGGTATTGGAACGTTCCTGTTAGAATTCCGTGGAGGACATTCGCATGAGTTGCAAAAACTGCGAAGAAAGGCGAAAATTAGCACGAGAAGCGCTTCTGCGCTCCGCTGTTGGCGAAACCATTATACACATTGCCAAGGGTGCTGCTGAAATGGCAGGCTTAAAGAAGAAAACCGCCATAGCCGAAAAGAAGGCAGTGGCAAAACGCAAATCCGGTGCTACCGGGAAAAAGACCGTCCCGGTCAACACTGAGCAGGAGCAAGACTAATGGCTGACGAAATGCTATATACAATGGCGAATACCAAGATTTTCATTAGTGAGAATCCGGTTAATTCCAAACTCGAAGTAACGCCCGCTGATTTCCAAGGTATCAACTGGATTGAAATTAAGGGGCTTTTTAATGTTGGTGAGCTTGGCGGCGAACAAGCCGTTAACGAATACGAGCTGATCAACTCAGACTGGATGATGAAGTCGAAGAGTACGCGCAACGGCGGTACCATGAGCAACACGTTCATTCCGCTGCATCTCGACCCAGGTCAGGCTAAGTTCCGCGAGGCTATCGAAGACAAATGCCGTCCTTATGCTTTTCGCGTAGAGCGTGGTGCTGATTGCGCACCGGAAGCTGAAGTAACCATCAGCATTGCCGAACCCGGCGTTGTAACGTGGACTGCTCACGGCTTCCAAGCTGGCCAGCCCATCATGTTCAGCACAGAAGGCACTATGCCCACTGGCCTGACTGCTGGCACAGCTTACTACGTGGTTGCTGACGGCCTGACTGACGATACGTTCAGCGTGGCACTGACACCGGGCGGCGCAGCTATTGAGACCACCGGCACTACCACCGGCGACATCATAGCTACCGCTCCGGCCGCTGGCATGACTGACCTATTCCAAGGGTTGGCGCTGGACGGTACTCGCTCTGGTGGTGCTAAAAACGATAACTACACCCGTGCCTTCGGTATCGCTGTGAACGGTCGCATTATCACCATCTAACCGAAACCCCGTAATGGGGCTAGAGCTGGGACGGACTGGTTCACCGTCCCAAGCTCGACTTGAACCAAGAACCGGAGAATTAAAGATGGACATTAATGACATTATTCTGAATGACGCTGCGCTCGAAGTTATCGACAACGGCGAATGGATTGAAGTGGACGAAGCGCCCGGTCTAGAGCTGCTGGTAACTGGTATGCAGGCAGACGCCGCTCGCAAGGCTATGAAAGCCCTTCAAGTCAAGGCTCGTTCGCAGTCACGTGGCAAGGCTTTGACCGAAGAGCAATACTCCAACATCACTAAAGAAGTATTGATAGAACATGTTCTTAAAGGTTGGCGTGGACTCAAGAATAACGGCGAAGACCTACCTTACAGCAAGGATATGGCGCGCAAGTTCATCATGAGCCGTGGCGGTGAACGCTTTACGGTGATGGTACTGAGCGCCGCTCAGCAACTGGACGACAATGCCAATGCATTTGTAGAACAAGTGGGAAAGCACTCGGCGCCAGCATCCGATGGTCAGTCCAAAACCCAAAAGCCTCAGAGCTGATAGCGGCCTATCGTCATCATGGGGTTGACGTACCGCAAGGGCTAATACCGCCGGAGCTGAGCGATATAGAACAAGACTATTGGGTGGCTTTTTGGGATTTGGCGGGGGATAGACAAGACGGTGGGCCTATCTCATGGTTGGCGATATGGCAGTATTTTCAGGTCGAGGGTTTTGGTGACTTCCATACGTTTCAGCGTATAATCAAAAACATGGACAGCTTCTACATAAAGGCTGTTAATGAAAAGACTAAGTGAGGTGATAGATGGAGGCAGCGGCGCTAGGTTTAAGGGTTGATGGAGTCGATGGTATTGACCGCGCTTCGTCGTCCCTAGATCGCTTCACGAAAAGCAGTAAATCGGCTGATGAGGCTTCTGGCGGCCTCGCGGCCGAGTCGCGCAATACCAGCAAATCATTAGCTGATGTTGCCAAGGAGGGCGACAAATCCTCCACCTCAATGTCTAAGCTCGCAGGAGCAGCCAAACTCGCAGCTGGTGCCTTTGCCGGCATAAAGCTCACCGCACTTATAAAAGATGCAACCATGGCCCACAGCCGATTTGATCAGCTGGGATTGGTTATGGACGTAGTGGGGCGCAATGCATCTCTGTCGCAAGATCAAGTTAACGCGTATGCCAAAGAAGTAGAGGCCATGGGTATATCCATGACCGAATCACGGCAGACCGTTATTGGTATGATCTCTGCTCAGATGGATCTGACCAAGGCGAGCGAACTTGCCCGTCTAGCTCAGGACGCCGCTGTAGTTGCCAATACCAACTCGTCCGATGCTCTAGGCCGGCTGATAAACGGCCTGCAAACAGGCAACACCCTAATACTCCGCAATATGGGGTTAAACGTCAACTTCACCAAGAGCTACGAAGAGTTAGCTAAGCAGCTGGGAGTTACGGCCGACCAGCTAAGCGAGGTAGATAAAGTGCAAGCCCGAACCAATGCTGTGATGGCAGCGGGTGCGCAGATTGCGGGCGCTTATGAAGCATCTATGGAGAACGCAGGTAAACAGCTAGGGTCAACTACTCGCTATCTGCAAGACTTGGGCGTGATGTGGGGCGAGGTTTTCTCAGATGCAGCTAGAGAAGCCATCTTTGGGTACTCGGACGCACTTAAAGACATACACACTACAACCAAGCAGATGAGTGAGGATGGCACTCTTGCCCAGTGGAGCGAGAACATAGCGAAGGCCATGCGCTCTGCTGCCGATGTGGTCGCCATTGCCGCCATTGCGATTGGGAGCAGGCTTGTTGTGGCTGCTGGAGCATCTGCTGTGGCTTTCGCGGCGGCAAGAATAGAGGCGATCCGCTACCAGTTTGCGCTCGCGAGAATGACTGGCGTTTCAACGACTGCTGCCGTCCGCCTAACAGCTCTATCCTATGCGGCAAGAGGCGCTTCTGCAGCGATGGCTCTGGTCGGTGGACCCGCGGGTGCGGCCTTGCTCGCAGCGGGGGCTATTTATTACTTCGCTACGCGGGCAAGCGAGGCGGAGAGAGAATCAAAAGCGCTAGACAGCAGAATAAACAAACTAAACGGCAGCTTTAACAAGCTCAATGCCGACCAAGCCGCCGCAGCAATTCTGGATTACGATGCTAAGCTGGCCTCTGCCACACGCTCAATGCAGACCGCTGAGGCTCGGGTATTTACGCTAAGTAAGAACCTGAGAGAGTTCCCTAACTCCAAGAAGGCTGATGAGTGGGCTACAGATTTGGTCAGAGCCAAAGGGTCGGTAGCCGATGCAGCTGATGAGGTCAACAAGCTCAATGCCATTCTTGCCCAGCTGAATGGTATCGTGCAGTCAGGTGGTGCAAAAGAGTTATCAGACGACACCGAGACACTAACCGATACGGTAACAGAGCTAACCGACGCTCAGAAGGCACTCGCTACAGCACTCGATCAGACTCTAGCAGGTTACCACCGCCAGCTAAACCTTGCCAAGGACGCAACCGAGTCCGAGCAACTGCTGTATGAAATTCAGCACGGTCGTCTGCAGGGGCTTCTACCTGCACAACAGAAGACGCTGGAGGGCATGGCTAAAGAACTGGATATGCGCAATAAACTGGCGCAGGCCGAAGCCGACCAGAAGGACATCAACCGCGAGCGCGACGATATTGCACGCGAACTAATGACCGAAGAAGAAGCAATCCTAGCTTCCTATAAACGCCGCAAGGCCATTGTAGAGGCCGCCACGTTCGAGAACGAGCAGGCGCGTACCGAACTACTACTGCGACTTGAGAACGAGCGCAACGATGCTCTTATCGAAGCAAACGGCACTTACTGGCAGCGCTGGCTGCTGGCGGCTGAGGATAGTTTGACCAACTTTAACGAGCTTGCCGGTAGCGTTGTAGAGCAGTTTTCCCGACAGTTCGGTGATGCTTTTGAGTCGATGGTATTCGATGCGGAAACCATGGCTGATGCCGTCCGGGGAATGGCTCAGAGTATGGCTCGCTCCGTGGTAAACGCGCTTGGCCAGATGGCGGCGCAATGGTTGGCTTATCAGGCGGTGCAGCTTCTGGTTGGCAGAACAACTCAGGCCAGCGCCGTGGCGCAGACTACAGGTAATGCTTACGCCGGAGTTATGCAGGCGGGTATCAATGCTTACGCCAGCACTGCGGCAATCCCCATCGTGGGACCAGTAGCAGCCCCTGGAGCTATGGCAGCAGCTATCGCAGCGACGACGCCCATGGCAGCAGCCGCCAGTGCGTACTCGCTTATGGGTATGGCGCACGACGGTATCGACTCCGTACCTAAGACCGGCACATGGTTGCTCGAAAAAGGCGAGCGAGTGATGACCAGCGAGACAAGCAAGAAGCTGGATGCCAAGCTTGAAGGTAGCAGCAACGTGGTGGTCAATCTATACGAAGACGCCAGCAAGGCAGGACAGGTACAACAAGACCAGCGTGAAGATGGGTCAACGGAAATTAACATATTTGTGTCTGACATTATGAGTAATGGTCCGAGAGCTAAGGCCATGCAGCGGGCATACGGATTGAGGAGACAAGGCACATGACGCCAGAGCTAGACTTCCCTAAAGAGTTACCGCCTTTCCTGCGAGAGGGTTACGGCTTTAACCACGTACAACCGTTTGCTCGCACAGCTATGGCGACAGGTCGAGCACGTCAGCGACGCACGTTTCAGTCTGTGCCCAGCGTTTTACCAGCTAGCATCATTTTGAACGATACAGAGGCGCAACTTTTTGAATCATGGTTTGCCTACGATGCGATGGATGGCACCAAATGGTTTAACGCGACCATAAAGACACCCGAAGGTCTGATGCCCTACGCCTGCCGGTTTACTGGCATGTATGAAGGTCCAGAGCTATGGGGTTCGTGTCTATGGAAATTCAGAATGCAGCTAGAAGTGTTCAAACGCCCCATAATCTCGTCGGAGTGGTACGAGTTTGGTCGAGAGTTTGTCATGGGTGCGGACATTATTGATCTAGCAGTCAATCGGGAGTGGCCGGAAGCATGAGCCTGATTGAAACCGTCTACGCCAGCGCACCGTCCGATCAGGTAATCCTGCCGACACTGGAAATACTTGTTCCCGGTGAAGATCCAATACGCGTAGTGGCAGCTTATGAAGACCTGACCGCCACACTCGAAACAAGTGAAACGGTGACGTTCAAGGCTGGACCATTTGAGTACAAAGAGCCAAGCAAGAACACCAACGGCCAACAAACGCTCACCTTCGCTATTGCCAACGTGACAGGCGAGGCACAGAAAGCCATAGACGCTGCGCTTGCCTCAGACGCCCATGTGCCAGTCAATTACCGCGTGTACCTATCAAGCGACTTGTCAGCGCCAGCAAAAGCGCCTTATAAGATGATCCTGCGCGGTGGTACTTTCGAGGGTATGGTGGTGATGGTGGAAGCGGGCTACTATGACCTATTGAATACCGCGTGGCCAAGGCGCAGGTATCTGGCAAGCGAGTTTCCGGGATTGCGATATATATGACACTAGATGACCTGCTCAAAGTTCCGTATGTAGCCAATGGCCGTTTGCCAACAGGGGCAGACTGTTACGGTCTTGTTCGCTTGGCAAGGGTGCATCTGTTTGGCAAGCCTTGGATGCCTGAACACGGAGCAGTCGAGGGCAGTGACAAAAAGACACTAACTCGCGCCATGGAAAAAGAGGCGGTCAATTACAAAGAGTGCTCACCGCACCCCGGCGCGATTGCCTGCTGCTACCGTGGGAGGCTATGCACCCATATCGCCATCGTTGTTGAGGTGGATGGTAGACTCATGATTCTGGAAACCGACGAACCAGATCATTGCAAGAAAGGTCCAAGGATGGTACAATTGAAACAATTTGAGCGCCGATTTTTGAAGGTTGTCTACTATGACGATTAAGGTCTATGAAAGCATCATGCCCGGTGATCCTGTCGAGGTCTACAATGACCACGGAATGACGGTTGAGGCGTGGGTCAAGAGTAAGACAGACAACTATCAGCGTGGCTCTGTGCAACCACTAAGCTGCATGATTAACGGCGCTATCGTCAAGCCGGAAGGCTGGTGCGATGCGCTCATTGGTGATCGGGACGTGGTAGAGTTTCGGCCTGTGCCATTTGGTGATGTGAAGAACGCTCTCGGCTTTGTTTTTCCATTCTGGGGCGTCTCAGCATGGGCAGGCAATGCAGCTATCGACTACATCATGCCCGACATTCCCAGCATGTCAGATAGCATGGGGCAGCAGGGCGGCAAAATCACCCCTGCCGACGCTCGCGCCAACGTCGCCCGCTTAGGTCAAGGCATCCCAGAACTGTTTGGGCGGTATATCCGATATCCAGATTACGTCAACAAGCCACGACGTTACTACAAAGACGCACGGACGCAGTGCATTGATTTAATGTTGTGCATTACGTCTGGCGAGTGCTTAGTGGAGCCGGCTCTGGTTAAGCTTGGTGATACTCCATTCAGCCAGCTGTCCACCACCATCAACTATGAGATATTTCCACCGGGTGCATCCGTATCCGGCTGGCAGAACCACGAAAACTGGTACTCTAGCAGTGAGGTTGGCGGCACTTCAAACTCAGCTGGTATCCGTCTCTATCGAGGCCAGCACCTATCCTCTGGTCTTAGCAATGTCCAACTAATGTACTTCGGAACCTTAATATCAACTACCAGTGCGTCTGTGTATTTACCCGGCGACTGGGAAATTGGTGATTTTATCGGTATCTCAGAGCGTCAGTCAGTCACAGTATCAGTAGATTCAAACGATGTGGTGACGTTAACCGGTGATTGGGGTGATGCTGGCGTTGGTGATCAGATCAGGCTTCGCTCAACGGCGCTTGCTGCGGCCAACGGCGTTTTCGTTATCGACAGTAAGGCAGGCAATGACATTACTTTACTGTCTGGTGGCTCGCCAGTGATCGGCTGGACGCAGGGTAGTTATCTGATGTTCACCCGCCGTGAAGATGAAGAATACCGAATCGACAACATCGCTTTCGATACCAACAACCCCGAACTGGTAAAAGGTTTAAGACTGTCGCGCTACCTGAACGGCGCAGAGGACACCTCATGGGACGGTTTTTCTGGCATCGTACCTTACACCGGTTACGCTGACGTGCTACTTGCAGAGCGGTCAGAGTCGGAAGGCTGGGCTGGGCCTTTTGTCGCCACACCTAACGGCGAAACAACGAACACCATCGAAGTTGACTTCTTTTTGCCGCAAGGTCAGGGCAAGATCGACGAGGACGTCGTGACCAGTTTTGACACAAAACGGCAAGTTGAAGTTCAGTGGCGTGAGGTTGGCACAACCAACTGGAACAGCCGAACTTACACCATCGACAACGCCACCCGCGACCAGCTTGGCTTCACCTACCGACTAAACCTCGGCAGCGCCATCCGGCCAGAGGTGCGGGTGCGCCGCGTCCAAGCTGAAAGCAACGAGATTGCCGACCTTGACCGCATCGAGTGGTTAGGTCTAAAGGCCAGACTGCCCACGGTCACCAGTTATGCAGGAGTGACCACCATGGCCGTGACGCTGGAAGGTACTGACCAGATAGGCAGCCAGTCGAACAATCAAATAAACCTAGTGGCCACACGCCGCTTGCCACCGGTTGCCGGAGGTGCAGAAGCACCCACCCGCTCCATTGCAGCAGCCACGGCTTACGTTGCGCGTTCTTTAGGTTACGGTGATGAACAAATAAACATCAGCGAGCTTGAGCGGCTAGATAGCATCTGGCAGGCACGTGGTGACACTTTTGATTTTGTCATTAGCGACGGCACCGCTCTGGACGCTATGAAAATGATGCTCCGTGCTGGCTTTGCAGACGTCACATTGGATAACGGCGTTATCACGCCAGTGCGCGACGAACCCAGAACGCAATTAGAAGACGGCTACAGCCCTGAGAACATGACCGCACCGCTACGCCGGCAGTTTACCGGAAGGCAGCCAGACGAGGCAGACGGCGTTGAAGTGGAGTACACCAACGCGGACACGTGGACGAAAGAAACAGTCTTGTGCCTGCTGCCCGGTGATCAGCAAGTGAAGTTGGACAAGATCAGCCTTGACGGCGTGACAGACCGCACCCGCGCATGGCGTATCGGGATGCGTAGGCGTAGAGCGCAGCGTTACCGCCGCTGGACGTATACCTTCAATACCGAGCTTGACGCGCTAAACTCGGCTTACCTGTCTTACGTGCCTTTGCTAGATGACATACCCGGTTACGGCAAAGTAGCTATACTGACCAGCATCAGCGCAGATAGAATAACTGTATCGGAGCCGCTTGAATGGGAGGCTGGAAAGAACCATGTTGTCGCCTATCGCGACGAGAACGGCGATACTGTAGGACCATTCCCGGCGACTCAGGGGAATGACGATTACACGGTTATGGTCAGCATCCCACAACCATGGCCGGTAGTGATGCCAAGCGACCGAGAGCAGACCCATTTATACTTCGGCACAACCGACCGCTGGAGCTTCCCTGCTCTGATCACTGAGATTACTCCGAGTGGTCCTTTGCAAGTTGGCGTGACCGCGACAAACTATGATGAAAGAGTTTATAATGACGATAACAATTCGCCACAGGATTAAATGATATGACTACCTACAATACTGGAAACCCTTTGGGCAGCTCAGACCCGCGTGACCTTTATGACAACGCTGAGAACCTTGATGAGGCGGTTAACAACACAGAGTCGGACTCTTGGCGCGATAGGATGGGTAGAACTAGACTAACGTGGGAAGCTATTGCGAAGGCGGGAACCGGAGACACAGGGGTCGCCATTGACGCGGCCAACCGTGCAGTAGGGGCTGCGGGACAGGCTGAAAACGAAGCTGATCGGGCGACCGGGGCTGCTAATCGCGCGGAGAACGCCGAGGCCGTTGTTGATGCTGCAAACATCGAGGCGGCAGTAATCCGTGCTGAGACCGCTGCTGATTCGATAAAACCATACGTTGACAACGCACTGTCCGATTTAAGCACAGCAGCAAACAAGTTCTACCCAACACTAGCGGAAGCGAATGCTGATGTTTCCAACATAACAGTTAATCAGCCAGTCCATGTTGGTGAGGCTGTAAATGGGGGGCTATGGTACAAAGCAACATCTGGGGCTTCAACTCTAACCAAGAGTGCTTATGATCCGCTGGCCGCAGCAGAGGCTTATACGGACGACTATGTGTCAAGAACAGGACTCGCAAAAATTGCAGCTCATCTTAAAACAAATATCAACTATGACACTGCAACTAGAACTTTGACATTCAGCGGTGGTGTGCATATCACAACAGGCACAAGTCGTGTGCAACTTACAACACCTCAAAGCATTGTATTAGATCGAAATCAAATGTACCGACTTGAGTATAATGTGAGTACAGGTTTAATTGGGGCGCAAGCGTACACTCAGAGTTATTTCGAAGGTTATATTCCTTTTGCTCTTGTACGTTCCTATCCTGATAAGATTGAAACTACCGATTTTCAGTATGTAATCAACGGTGTGGCTTTTGATGCCGTAGAGGAGGCAACTGGAATATCAGCGATTGATGCTACAAGCAAAGTTAAAGTCTTGGAAGACTCTTTGTTCGGTGAAAATAAAAATTCGAACTTGTATGATGATAATGCAGAAAAACAAACTGGGTTTTATGTAGGAGCGACAGGTGAATTAGTTGAGAGTCCGACACACTACGTTACAGGCTTTATACCCGTTGACCCTAATACTGCATACACCGTGTCGCAGATTGAAAGTCAATACAACTATATTGTTGGTGTGGCTTTTTATGATGCTGATAAGCAGTTTGTTAGCAGGTTTAACACGACATCAGTCCTTAGAAGCACTGGATATCAGGGACTTACTACGCCAAAAGGTACGTACTACGTCAAGCTGACCTGTCAGAACGGTATAGACTCCATCGCTAAACGTATGTTCTACAAAGGTAGTGAGCAGATACCTTATGAGTCTTTTAAGCCTAAAAAGATTAAGTGGGCGGCATTACCTGATTTTAGTGATTCAAGCGCGACAAGACGAGGTGATTACTTGACATTTACGGGTGACAGACACCCTGCGATTATGCTCGACTTTCCTGATAGCTACTCAAAAGACGACGATCGTAATATAGCAGTAGGTACTGCTGGGCAAGTTGTTTACGCAGACATGGTTACATGGTGGCAGGATCTTGTTGATGAGTTTCCTGATTACATAACCAAAAAAACCATAGGTACAGATTCCTCCGGTCAATATGACGTGCATAGCTATACTTTTATGCCTGATGGAATGGTTGAAGTAGATGTGAACCCGCATAGCAACATAGCTAGACCAAGAGTATTGATGCTTGTTCAGCATATTGAGCAGATGAACCAAGTTTATCCATTACTCGCCATGCGTGAATTGTGTAGGAACTGGGAGATCAGTCCAGCTCTAACAGCCCTACGCCATGAGGTTGAGTTTGTGGTTATCCCTTACGCCCACCCTTGGGGTTTTGAGTATCAAAATGTGACAGGTGGCTCGTACCGTATGACATCAGAAGGGCTTAACACCAATGGCGACTGGCCTTACAAGTGGAATCATGTCGATAATCCTAATAACGGCACTACACCATTCGCAACCCAAGAGGCTAGAAATGTTAAGGCGGTTATGGAGGAGTTTAAGCCTCATGTATTCTTTGATTTACATTCAGCTTTTGCCACACAAGGCGAGAGAACGGGCACTTGGATTGATGCTGAACTAAATGGTAAGTATGTTAATAGTGTACGCTCAGCCACAACATCATTCTACCCAATGTTCAAGGAGAAGTTCCCGTATATCGACACAATGGATAAGCACTTGCGTGTAACGTATAGCAATAATAACAGACAAGCACCCGGCTATGGTTATGCTATGGGTTGCGTGGGAGGCCTTATCGAGTTTATGAAGAACTACAATTACAGACCTGCTGCTGATGGTTTGTATAATGACGGTTTAATTTTTTCTAGTAGCATGCTTCTCAATATTATTGTTAACTGCATTGCTGAGTACAGGGATTACGGCTTCCCCAATCCATATCCGCTTTACATTGGTGAGGGCGTTTATGATCCAGAAAATGGTATAGGAATTTAATGTGCCGATCTTAAAGCCTCTCTAACCAGAGGCTTCATTTAGTCTGGTGATATACCCCCGAATAATTGTATGAAATTAAAGTTGAGCATGAGGAGGGTGATGAGTTATGAAGCAATCACGCGGAATCAGGAATAACAACCCTGGCAATATCGACTACAATAAAAATAACCAATGGCAGGGCCAGATTGGTATTGAAGAGGGTGTACTAAGGCCTCGCTTTGCAAAGTTCGACACGCCTGAAAACGGCATTCGAGCGCTTGCCAAGCTGCTGCTGAATTACCAGCGGCTGCACAAGCTAAACACGGTGCGCGAGATTATTAACCGCTGGGCACCGCCAGTTGAGAACGTCACAAGTGCGTATGTTGCGGCTTGCGCACGGGCGCTTGGTGTCGATCAAAACGAGGTCATTGATTTAACAGACAGGCGATTGATCAAGCTGCTAACAGTGGCAATTATCAAGCATGAGAACGGGTCGCAACCTTACTCCGATTGTGTGATTGATGAAGGAATCAGTGAGGCGTTTAAATGAAAGCTATCATAATCACTGGCTTACTATGTGCTGTCACAGGTTTTGCAATAGGCTGGAATAAAGCCAGCGAACTCTACGAATCCAAGGCACAAAAAGAGCAAGCTGCATACTCTAAAGCATTGACAGAGGTCAATAAGCGTGCAGACAATTACAAATCAATCAGTGAGCAATACTATGCAGATTATCAAGACGCTATCAATCGTGAGCCTACTATTGTGCGTGAGCGGGTGCTGGTACGCGCCCATTGTGAAGCCAATGCCGCAGCCGATAGCGGTCGAGAGTTGGGAAATGGAGCAGCAGCAGGACGAGCCGAATTACACCCAGAAGTTGTTGCAAGCGCTACAGCAGTGACTGACCAAGCCGAAAGAGACGTGCTATCATGCAGAGCAGCGCTGCATAGCTTGCAGAGTAAAATAATTAAACACAATGAACTGCAACGGTAAGGTGCGGTCGAAACTGTAAGTAAGGAACACGCAGTGGCGGACGAAACTATGGATTTACTGATCTGGTTGGGCAATGGGTTACTTGGGCTTGGCGCATGGGCGTTGATGTACACAGGCTTGCCAGCTGAGCCAGCCGCCATTCTAGCAGTGCTTATGTGCATTGATTTTGTTGCTGGGGTTAGTAGAGCCAGAACGCTAGGCGAAGCAGTGACCAGCCACAGGATGAAGATCGGAGCTATTTCCAAGTGTGGCGTATTGACCGTTCCACTTGTAATGGCATTGACCGCTAAAGGGCTAGGCGCTGATTTTACATGGTTAGTTCAATGGACAGTATCAGTCTTTATACTATCAGAGTCATACTCAATCATAGCCAACATTCATGCAGCACGAACTGGCGTCATACTGCCCGAATTCGACGCAGTGAGCGCAGTGCTTAAAAAAGTTAGGTCATTGATTGATATGATTGATAAGCGATAAAGCCAGCGGTAAGGCTGGCGTGTTTTGGTAGAAAATGTCTCGCAAAAAGGGTATTGACAGCAGCCATGGGGTATGGTATAATAAAGATGTTGGGGGGTCAAGCGATCCAACATCAACCAATAGAGAGAAGAGAGAACCAAAATGAATCAAGTAATAGTAGCAGTAGAAGAAAAGTACAATGATAACAATGGTGCATACCAGATAGCCTACTTGTGGGATGGTGAGCGCGTCGAGCAGGCTGGTGGTATGTATGACCCAGCCATATATTGCGTCAATGCGACACCTGAGCAGATCAAAGCAGCATCGGAATGGGCAAAAGCTGATGCAGAAGCGAATCCGACAAAAAATTGGAACAAATACTACTACGGCGGTCTCGGTGCTAACACTTTTGTTGGCTGTGTCGTAACTTTAAAGCGCAGCCGCAAGGCACCTAATGGTACTCCACTGAAGGTGATTAACTTCTTAGAAGCTGCCTATTACACCCACTTTAATAAACACCTTGCTGAGCGTGTTGAAGTAACAGACGGGTACAATAGCTGGGTAGTGTCATCTGGCTGCATTGATAAGGTTATCAAGGGTGTGGTTAAATATCCATCATGGGTTAACCTTTAATCAGTAAACAACAAGACGGAGAAGCATCATGAACCACGAAAAGATGGAAGCAATAAAACAACTGATTCTAGCAGCGATAGTTATAACGATTATCGCTGGTCTACTTCACTACTTGAACAAACCTGAGCGAGTTCGGCTAGCGAAGGTTCAATCGGGAGAACTTGTGTTGGAGTGCAACATGAGAAAAACAGGGTTAACGGTAATTGACCCTGAAAAAGTCACAGGCCACAGTGATGGGACGTGGTGGTTTACAAACGGAGTTTCGAGCCGTTGCACAACTAAGGGAGCAACAAGATGAGAAAGGCACAAAGTTCTTTGAGCATATTTGTTCACAATCCTGAAAATGCAGAGGCCAACATTTTTGATATAGATGGTAATTTTTACGGTTGTGCAGAGTTGAGTTGTGAAATATTCAGCGGATTAAAAATAATCTTTACCGATCCTAGTCTTGCTGAAGATTTAGGAACAGCACTTCTAGAAATGGCGCACGAATTAAAGGAAAAACAGGGTAAATAAAATGGTACAAGTAACTAATCGAGGCCGTATGTGGTGGTTATTAAAGAACGATAAAGTCGTTGGTTTTGCGTCAACTTACAGATACGCGCTAATCAGAGCCAAGGAGTTAGAGCAGTTATGCTAAGTAAGATACACGGTCTGTTGGTAGAGCAGCCAATGACACTAGAGAACATTATGGCGGCTGCAGGAGTAAGCGACATAGTAGCGCTAACAATGGTCATAGAAATGTCTGAAAGGGGAATTATTGAGCATAAAGGCCAAGGTAGATGGGGAGTTGTCACAAATAGTGAGCGAGGCTTAAAAAGCTTGCTTGCTTTTGTACAAGATGATGCCTTGGCTGCTACCTATCAGAGCCTTGGGCAGTATCGAAGCGAAATCATAAAAATGATCGCTAGTATTTTGGAGGATTGAACAGTGGCAGATATCATAGATATAGCTAATGACTATGCGGAACGCCATATAGAATATAGCTTGGCGAAACACGCAGCACGAACTAAAGATGAAAACAGTGCGTTTTATTGTGTTGAGTGCAACGACGCTATTCCACATAGACGACGCGCAGCAATTCTGGGTGTTAAAACCTGCGTTGATTGTCAGGCAAAAATAGAGAGGGGTTTGTAATGATGAAATTAACAGAAAAGCAAATTAGTTTTTTAAATGACTTTGAGTATTTATATGGCTTGGATCTATCAACCTTGGTAGTTCCAGAGCGCTCAAACAGAAAAGCAATTACAGTAATGATACCGAGACTGTCTGAGAATGACGTTAAGGCGCTAGAACGTTTTTGTGGTTCTAGAAAACTAAGAGTAGAGCCTAATGGCTATAAAGCATTGGCTATTTTTGTAGGGGATTCAGTATGAGCTGTTATAACACGATTGCTGCTGAAAAATGGGCGGCAGAACAAGACGACTTAGAAGCAATGCAAGAGCGCAGAACAGAGCGCCTGCACGACATGATCGAGGACAAAGACAAAACGGTCTTAGAGTTCCTATCCGACTATTTTGTCGATGCTATCAGTGACGATAACGCAGAGGAGAAACACGAAGCGTTGGAACGTATTTTCATAAGAGCGTACCTGTCCGATCCTTTGGACAACGACTGTCAGACAATCCTAAGCATTGAAAAATTAGATGACCTAATGGGAGATGAGTTAGATGATTAGAATCATAGAGCTATTGAATGAACATCGAGATAAGGTGAACCACTTTGTAGTTGGTCAAGCCGTAGCATTACTGGGTTTGTATTTCTGGTGGTGGCTTAGCATCGTAGCGGTTGTCTTAGTCGCTGTTGGCAAAGAGGTATGGGATAGCAAAGGGAATGGTACTGTTGAAGTTTTAGACGCTTTAGCAACCATTGCAGGGGGTGTGCTAATAGTGGGGTTGTATCTACTATGACACCAAAGATCTGCCCGCCTGGTGACCTATCCTGGGCCTGAGAGGTATCTCCCTTGAACGGAAGCACTGGACTCGGCACACGTATAGCCACCCAACTCATCTGTGTCAGAGAGGTGTGTCTCTTTTGTGAGTGTGTTCTCCTTTTTAGAAGATTACGAGAAACTGTCTCAGCAGGACAATTTCGTAAAAAACTATCACGGGTATCACAACTATCACAAATCAACAGAAACACCGAAGGACGGGGGTTTTAGTGTGTCAGTTTATGTGTTAGTTTGACAGGTCGACCATTCACATGCTAAAATAGATATTCGATGTGGGAAGCTCCCGAGAGTGTCCCTCTTTGACAATTTTTCGTACCCTTCTAAAAAGG
>Ga0209075_1000385_pt1 | contig 42979 bp, 36 predicted proteins | sample Stecom2011_FD_187523 | JGI IMG/M metagenome (GOLD analysis project Ga0209075, IMG submission 187523) | Agricultural soil microbial communities from Utah to study Nitrogen management - Steer compost 2011 (SPAdes) (version 2) | ecosystem: Environmental > Terrestrial > Soil > Agricultural land...
TCTTTCTATACCGTCTTTGGATGTTCCATATTGGCCACCATCAGCACCATAAGTTTTAACTGCATTAATTGGTCTTGGACTGTAAGAAATATAGTTTCTTACCCATTGAAAATTATTCCAATGAATATCTCCTTTTCTATGGTTATTTTGTGACACATCACAAAATTGATATCGTTCAGGATGGTCGAATGTGCGTTTGTGATGTTCTGATTTTAAGTCCCAATTATCCCACATTTCTGTAATATATACATTCTTGCCTCTTTTTTTTGCTTCATCGGTGATAAACGTACTCCAATAACGTCCCCATTCTTCTTCTCCAGAAGTTTCGTTATCTATACAATACAAAACATGTTTATATTTGAGAGAATAGTTTAACATAGTTCTTACAAATTTCTCCTGATACTCAAGCAATATTTTATTGTTGCGCTGTTTAGGAGTAGTGAAAAAAAAAGGCTGTTTGTTTGTACCAGGATGCTCAGGATATTCTTCGGCTAAACCGGATGTTTCTGATGTGTAGCTATTATTATTTTTTGGATTAAAGGGATGTAAAGGCCAGAATTTTTGAGAAAAATCAAACCTATCCCACATTTCAATCTGTACTATAATGTTTCTTTTAGCTGTTTCTTTTAGAAATAAATCAAAACGCTTCCAGTAATTATCGTTCCATTGATTTAAATCATACTTGCCATTTTCTAACTGTTTGTAGGGATAAATTTCTATGTTTCTATCTTTTCTGTCGCTCATTGTATTCCTAACATAATTAGCTCCTATCTGCTTCATCGAATCAAGATGGGATATGAGCATTTCTTTTGGCCATTGAAATAGATTGTCATCATTACTACCTCCCAATAACATTATTGGCTTATTATTGTATTGCCAAAATGCAGGATTCTCTTTCCAGGGTTTGATTTGATTCTTATTATAATTACGGTTCTGACAAATAGATATTTGATAAGAACTTATAATTATCATTATCAGAAGAAATAGTTTTGCTTTCATCTTGCTCTTAATAAGTTATAGATTAGAAAACTTTTTAGTTGTTTATATATTTGTTGCATATATATTTGTAAAGGCTATAATTGTAATTGTAATAACAGTAAATATCAAAAATCATTGTGTTTCTGATAGAATGATTGGAGCTGTTTTCTGATGAAATAAGTAGTTAATTTATTAAGCAGATTTAGAAATTCAATCATTGAATATCTCTAAAGCTATATGTGCACAAGCTTCTGCATCAGCTAAAGCATGGTGATGATTCTCCAGTATTAATCCACAGTGATTAGAAACGGTACTGAGTTTATAATTGGGCAAACCTTTCAATTGCATTCTTGCACTCTTAAGTGTACAGTAAAACTCATAATCGGGATAATCCATCTGATACATCCTGAAACATGCTTTTAGGCAACTTTCATCAAATGCCTTGTTATGTGCAATTAGCGGTAAGCCTTCAATCAACTGTTCAATCTTACACCAAACTTTAGGGAAAATGGGTGCATCAATAGTATCTTCTAAGTTGATGCCGTGTACTCGTGTGTTCCAATAACAATAATACTCAGGTTCTGGACAAACAAGACTGTAAAATCTATCTGTGATTTCACCATTATGCACTATAACAACTCCCACACTGCAAACACTTGTACGTTGCTCATTGGCGGTTTCAAAATCGATAGCGGCAAAACTTCTCATTATTTAACAATTTGTTTTTCAGTTTAGTAATACAAATATAAAGGAAAGAAAAATTTTATTAAATTTGCAGTAGTTAATTTATAAAAACAAAATTTACTATGAAATGCTTTGAAACTAAGAATCTACTAATTATCGGACTAATTCTAATACCGATATTTGCTTTTGGACAAATAAGAGAAGCGGGGGGAATGAAGTATCTGGATGAAAACAGACGCCCCATATTCAGAGATAACGTTATCATTCCGAACGTGGGAAATTATCATGTGTTGAAGTGCGACTTCCATATGCACACTGTTTTTTCTGATGGGCATGTTTGGCCAAATGTTCGTAATCAGGAAGCTTGGGAAGAGGGTCTCGACTCTTATGCTATTACAGATCATATTGAATATACTCCTCATAAATCGGATGTTAATGTAAATCATAGCCGTGGTTATGAACTGCTGAAAATGAGTGCAGCAAAAAACAACCTCATATTGGTGAAAGGTACGGAAATTACTCGTGGAACCCCTCCGGGTCATTTTAATGCAATATATATTACTGATCCATCTGAATTTATTGAAAACAATGAAAACGAGTACAACAGAGCAGCAGTAATGAAAGCCGTTGAACAGGATGCATTTATATTTTGGAATCATCCGGGATGGCAGCCTGGTATTGAAGGATCTTATGAATGGATACCTTTTGTGGATGATTTGTACAAAAACAATGCATTACACGGAATTGAGGTTATTAACGGGTTTGGTTTTCACACAAAAGCTTTGGACTGGTGCGTGGATAAGGGGTTAACCGTTATGGGATCAACTGATATACACAATCTTGTTGCTCATGATTATGACCTTCAAAAGGATTATGTGCATCGTACTATGACTTTAGTAATGGCTGAAGAGCGTACTGCTGAATCTATAAGAGAAGCATTAGATGCAGGAAGAACAGTTGCATGGGCTAGCAAATACTTGGTTGGCAAGGAGGAAAATGTACTTGCTTTATTCAATGCTTGTGTGGAGCTTATGCCTACTCACTATTCCGAAGAGAATAGAAATGGAGATATTACAAATTACCGTGAATTGCGTAACAACAGCGATTTATATTTTGAAATGAATATTAATGATGGAAATTCATCGAGGCATGTTGTACTGTATCCGCGTTCTATTCAGCAGATTACTGTTTCTGGAAGTGCCACATCACTAAATGCCGAAGTTACATCAACCTATGTAAGAAGCGATAAGCATCTTATGGTGAACTTCCCGCTTTAATAATAATATTAACAGATGCATCAGGGAGCTACTGCTTTACGGCAGAAGCTCCCTGTTTGCCTCTGTAATTTACTTATTCAGATTTTCAACACCCATATTAAACAGAGTGAATGCTTGTATGTCGGCATTTTCTTCTATTGTTTTTGAGAGCGGCTTCCCTTGGCCATGTCCTGCGTTAACGTCAATTCGGATTAATACCGGGTTTGTTCCGCTTTGGTTTTCTTGTAGTACTGAGGCAAACTTGAAGCTGTGTGCAGGCACTACTCTATCATCGTGATCGGCTGTAGTAATCAGTGTGGCTGGATATTCCACTCCCTGCTTAACATTATGAACGGGTGAATATCCTAATAGATACTCAAACATCTCCTTATTCTGCTCTGCTGTTCCGTAGTCATATGCCCAACCTGCTCCTGCGGTGAAGGTATGATAACGAAGCATATCCAAAACTCCCACTGCAGGTAGGGCAACTTTAAACAAGTCGGGACGTTGAATCATACATGCGCCAACTAACAGACCACCGTTTGAACCTCCTCTTATCGCTAAATAATCGGGTGAGGTAAATCCTTCATCGATAAGATATTCGGCTGCAGCAATAAAGTCGTCAAAAACATTCTGTTTTTGCATTTGAGTACCTTGAATGTGCCACTCTTTTCCATATTCACCTCCACCTCTAATATTGGGTACAGCATAGACTCCGCCGTTTTCCATCCACACGGCATTGGTTACAGAAAACCCGGGGGTAAGGCTAACGTTAAATCCTCCGTAACCGTAAAGAATTGTAGGGTTTTTTCCGTTTAGCTTAATCCCTTTTTTGTAGGAGATAATCATTGGAACTCGTGTACCATCTTTTGATGTATAAAACACTTGTTTCGACTCATAATTATCGGAGTTAAATTTAACATCTGGTTTTTCATAAACCTCTGCACTTCCTGCATCGGGGTTATAGGAGTAAATGGTTCCTGCTGTGATGTAATTAGAAAACGAGAAATAAAGAGTAGAGTCTTCTTTCTTGCCACTAAATCCTCCAACAGTACCCACACCTGGTAGCTCTACCTCACGAATAAGATTTCCTTCATAATCATACTGCATTACTTGAGAAATTGCATCTTTCATGTAATGTGCAAATATATACCCTGAACCTGTTGAAGGGGTTAGCACATTCTCAGTTTCAGGTATAAAATCGACCCAGGGAGCTGAGATGTTTTTAGCATCTACGGCTACTATTTTACCGTTGGGAGCATCCTTGTCGGTCATGATTAACAAAGTATCTCCAATGTTGTCGATCAAGTAATGATCGTTATCGTAGTTATCTACTATTGCAGTAATATTGCTGTTAGGGTTGGCTAAATCCATAATATACAACTCATTTCCGTATGTAGAATTGGCCGCTGTTATAACTAGGTACTTATCATCTTCGGTAACAGTACCTCCAACATAACGTCTTTTAATGTCATACCCGAATATTACTTTATCTTCCGATTGTGGAGTACCCAATTTATGATAATACAACTTGTGCTGGTCGGTCATTTCAGAAAGCTCACTGCCTGTTGGTTTATCATAACTTGAATAATAGAATCCTTCGTTACCTTTCCATGAAAGTCCGCTAAACTTTATATCTATGAGTGTATCACCTATAATTGATTTGGATTCAACATCCATTATAATCACTTTTCTCCAGTCGCTACCCCCTTCTGAAATGGCATAAGCTATCGTTTTGCTATCTCTTGAGAAAGCTAAGCCTGCCAAGGATGTGGTTCCATCATCAGAGAAATCATTAGGGTCGAGAAACACTTCTTCTGTTCCATCTTTGTCTTTTCGATACAAGACATATTGATTTTGCAAACCGTCATTTTTATAATAGAAAGTGTAATCTCCTTCAATAAACGGTGCTCCAATTTTTTCATAATTCCATATTTCCTCAAGTTGATTTTTAATTTGATTCTTATATGGAATATTGTCTAAGTAACCAAACGTTACTTCGTTTTGTGCGTTAACCCAAGATGCGGTTTCGTCTGATCTATCGTCCTCCAACCATCTATAAGGATCGTTAACCTCTACACCGAAATAGGTATCTACAACATCCACTTTTTGGGTTTCGGGATAATTAACCTCTACCAATTGTTTACTTTTTTGACTGCAAGAAGCAGAAGCAGCTGCAATACACATATAAATAAATATTTTTTTCATTTGAAAGATTATTTTATTTGTAACAAAAGTACATCTTTTCATTTAAAGTTGAGTAATATTATTAAAATAGGTCATTAAACTGATTGCATCAATCCAAATTGCAACAAATTAGCTATACAAAATAACAATTTGTAATATTATTTGTCCATTTGACTATAATATTTTACTTTTGTTGTATAAATCTAATTAAACAGAACAAACTACTATTAAATCTATGTCAAAAGTAACAGAAAGAATCAGAGTTATTTGTGCCGACAAGAGAATTACAACAGAGCAACTGGCCGAAGGGGCAGGTTTAACTGTGGAGCAGGTAAAAAGGATTTGCGAAAGCAACACTATACCTTCACTTTCGTTTTTAATTAAAATTTCGCGAGCATTGGGTGTGCGATTGGGCACTTTGCTTGATGATAGTGAGGAGATGGGACCTGTAGTAAACAGAGGTGATAATAAGCTTCATTCAGTAACTTTCACTAGTCATAATTCTAATAATAACTCTCATATGGATTTTATATCGCTGGCTGCAAGTAAGGCTGGCAGGAATATGGAACCATTTTTAATTGATATTGACTCAGGGAATGGCAAGGAAGCTGCTTCTTCTCATGAAGGTGAAGAATTTTTGTTTGTTCTGCAGGGGTCTATTAAGGTAAAATATGGCAATGAGCTATATATTCTACAAAAAGCTGATAGTATTTATTATGATTCTATTGTGAATCATTTGGTAACTTCAAATGGAGAGGAAACTGCTAAGGTTTTGGCTGTGGTTTATTCTCCAGCGTAGTAGTTAACTTATTAAAAATAATTCATGGGCAATAATTCTAAATTAGAGTTGTTTGAAAAAACATTAGGTGACTGGCTTGAGTATTGGGCTGAGAAAACGCCTGATAAGGAGTATATTGTTTATTCTGATCGTGATCTGCGTTTTACCTGGAAGAAGTTCAACGAAAGGGTGGATGATATGGCTAAGGGGCTTATTAGTATTGGTGTTACCAGAGGTAGCAATGTGGGTATTTGGGCTCAGAATGTTCCCGACTGGCTTACATTTTTATATGCTTCCGCAAAGATAGGTGCAGTGGCAGTGACTGTCAATACAAGCTATAGATCTGAAGAGTTGGAATACCTTATTAAAAATTCTGATATGCATACATTGTGCATGACAGATGGAGTGCCGGGTAGTAATTATACTGATATTATATATGAGCTTTTACCAGAGTTGAGAACTACGCAAAGGGGAAAGTTAAAATCTGATCGCTTTCCCGAATTAAAAAATGTGGTATATATTGGTCAGGAAAAGTACAGAGGAATGTATAACACTGCAGAGATACTTTTACTGGGAAAGAATGTTGCCAATGATGAGTTCAAGAGATTGAAGTTTCTTACCAATTGCCATGATGTGGTAAATATGCAGTATACTTCGGGTACTACAGGATTTCCAAAAGGTGTGATGCTTACTCATCATAATATTTCAAATAATGGTTATCTTACAGGAGTTCATATGAATTTTACACCTGAGGATAAGTGTTGTGTTTGTGTTCCACTGTTTCATTGCTTTGGTGTGGTGCTTGCAACCATGTGCTGTCTTACCCATGGAAGTACGCAGGTGATGGTTGAGCGGTTTGATCCGTTAATAACTTTGGCTTCTGTGCATAAGGAGAGGTGTACCGTGCTGCATGGGGTACCTACTATGTTTATTGCTCAGCTAAATCATCCTATGTTTGATATGTTTGATATGAGTTCACTTAGAACAGGTATTATGGCGGGAGCCCTCTGCCCAGAGGAGCTTATGCGGCAGGTTAACGAAAAGATGTACATGGATCTCACTAGTGTGTATGGGATGACCGAGACTTCGCCAGGTATGACACAGACTAGAGTGGATGATCCTTTTGATGTACGTTGTACTACTGTGGGAAGTGAGTATGAGTTCACAGAGGTAAAGATATTAGATGCTGTAACGGGTGAAGAATGTAATGTGGGTGATGCCGGAGAGATGTGCTGTCGTGGATATAATGTGATGAAGGGTTACTATAATAATCCTGTAGCAACTGCGCAGGTGATTGACAGCAATGGCTTTATGCACTCGGGTGATTTGGGTGTAAAGGATGAAAATGGAAATTTCAGGATAACCGGAAGAATAAAGGATATTATAATAAGAGGCGGTGAGAATATTTCACCTAAAGAAGTAGAAGATTATTTATACAAGATGCCGGGCGTGAAGGATGTACAAGTGGTTGCGGTGGCATCAAAGCGATATGGTGAGGATGTGGGTGCTTTTATTATACAAAAGGACGGTTATGACCTAAACACACAAGATGTGAGAGAGTTTTGTAAAGGACATATTGCAAAGTATAAAACACCTCGTTATGTGTTTATTGTTGATGAGTTTCCTATGACAGGAAGTGGCAAGATACAGAAATTCCGTTTACGTGAAATGGCCCTGGAGTTATGCGAGGAGCAGGGTGTTGAAATTCTCTGATTCACGAGAGGCTCGCTATTAACAATTAAAACAAATAATCACATGAAGAAATATTTACTCTTAATAGCTATTTTGCTGGTAACAGGAATCGTGCAGTCACTACTAGCGCAGGTGTCATTTGGTAATCCTGAAAAGATTAATGAAAACTGGATGTTTATTCTTAATGACCATAAAGAGGGACAGGCAGTTTCACTTGATGACTCGCGATGGCAACAGGTGACCCTGCCCCACGACTGGAGTGTGAAGGAGCAATTGAGCCCCTCGCTAGCTAGTTGCACCGGTTATCTGCCGGGTGGTATTGGATGGTACCGCAAAACAATAAACATACCAGCGGATAAAGCGGATCAGAAGGTATATCTCTATTTTGAAGGAGTTTATAACCGAAGTGAAGTGTTCGTGAACGGTGAGTCGCTTGGTAAACGTCCAAATGGATATATATCATTTATGTATGATGCAACGCCTTATATTACATATGGTGAGGATAATGTGATTGCCCTTCGCGTAGACCATAGCCAATCTGCCGACTCTCGCTGGTATACGGGTTCGGGTATTTATCGTGACGTATGGATGGTTTATTCAAACCAGGTACACATTGCCCAATGGGGCGTTTACGCATATCCCGAGAAAGTAAGAAATGGATATCAACTTAATGTAGAAGTTGATATTAACAATGAAGAAAGCAATGATGTTTCTTTAACAGTTGTGAATGAATTATTCTCACCGGAAGGAAAGTTAGTTGCAAAAGAATCTAAAAGGCTTATAGCTAAGCCGGGTAATAAAAGTAAATTAACGGCTTCTTTAAGAGTTAACAAACCGGCATTGTGGTCTCTTACAAACCCCAACCTTTATGAGTTAAAGACTACCGTTCTGAAAGGGGATGATGTTACAGACCAAACTACTACAAATACAGGATTCCGCACATTTACATTCGATCCTAATAAAGGATTTGCCCTGAACGGAGAGTGGATGAAAGTGAAAGGTGTGTGCATTCATCACGATGCAGGTGTGCTTGGGGCAGCTGTTCCGCATGATGTTTGGGAAAGACGGTTGCAAACACTAAAGGATATTGGTGTGAACGCAATACGTACTAGCCATAATCCGCAAGCGCCAGACCTGTACAAGCTTTGTGATGAAATGGGGATATTGGTGCTCAACGAGATGTATGATGAGTGGGAATTTCCAAAGCGAAAGTGGTTGGAGGGATGGAACGTTGGTTCTCCTGGATTTCAGGGATCATTCGATTTTTTTAAGGAGTGGAGTGATATTGATCTGGCCGATTTGGTAAGACGCGACAGGAATCATATCTCAGTTTTTGCATGGAGCATTGGTAATGAAGTGGATTACCCCAACGACCCTTATTCACACCCGGTGCTTGGTGGAGAGAAAGCAGGATTTACACAGTCGTCGTATGGAGGATATAACCCCGACGCACCCGATGCAATGGAGTTGGGAGATATTGCTAAACGCTTGATTAAGGTGGTGAAAACATACGACTCTGCTCGTCCTGTAACTGCCGGTCTTGCCGGTGTGGCTATGTCTAACGAAACAGAATATCCCGGTGTATTGGATATTGCGGGATATAACTATACAGAAGATAGGTATGATAGAGATCATGAGCAGTACCCCAATAGGGTAATCTACGGAAGTGAAAACAGGCATGATATGGCTGCATGGATAGCTGCCAGAGATAAAGAGTTTATATTTGGACAGTTCCTATGGACGGGAATTGACTACTTGGGTGAATCGGGAAGATGGCCTTCGAGAGGATTTTATTCAGGGTTACTAGACTTCGGAGGATTTATTAAGCCAAGAGGATATTTCAGACAGTCGCTATGGTCAGATAAGCCGATGGCATACCTTGGAACTTATCCAACTCCGGGTAGAGTAGCACAAAACCAATCGAAAGATGTATTGTCGCAAACCGAGACCAGTAACCAGAACAACTATGTAGAGAGAGTTCCTTCAATGGATGCCTGGCCAATTTGGAATTATGAAGAGGGTCAGTATATTAGAGTTGTTTGCTACACAAATGCCGACAAGGCAAAACTATTACTAAACGGAGAGGAAGTAGGTAATACAAAAGAGTACGATGATAATACCGGTATTATCTATTGGGATATTCCTTACAAAGACGGAAAACTGGAGGTTCTAGGTATGGACAAGAATAATAACATCATTTCAAATTACAATATTCAAACATCTAACAGACCTCACTCATTAATTGTTTCACAAGATGACATACAGATTGATAAACAGAGCGGAGTGGCGCATATAGTTGTTCAGGTAGTAGATGAAAATGGTATCCCGGTGATGCTGTCTGACGATGAAATAACCTGCCATATTTCGGGACCAGCAAAACTACTTGGTTTAGAAGCAAGTAACAATTCAGATATGAGTGATTACACCGATAACAAACATCGAGTATTTCATGGACGTATTATGGCCTATGTTCAAGCCACCGGAGAAGATGGTGATATAAAAATAAGCTTTACTTCACCCTGGTTAGAATCAACGGAGATAATTTTAAACGCTGTTTCAAATAATCGCGGTGCAGTAGAAACAATTGCCGGCTCTTAATTATTTTTATTACAAGTGTAACTCAAAAATTATGAAAAGTATAAAGGTTGATATATTATACTAACTCATTTATCTAACTTAAACAAACCTTTTAAGATGCTCTAAAACGTCTTCGTTGTTGTCATATAAACCAAGGTTGAGGTTCATTAAATCTCCGTTATCAGACATTTGCTGAATGATGGGATATATTGGTCGGGCCTTTGTCCAGAAATCGACATTCAAGAATATCATGGGACTGGCGTAACCGTAAGACTCATAGTGATTTTGTGCAAGATCTTGAAAAACCTCTTGCATGGTACCTGCACTTCCAGGAGTAAATATTACCCCTCCCTTAGCAAGTGCTAGAAGACCCTCTTCTCTTACACTATTCTCGAAGTATTTGGAAATGTGAGTAGCAAATGGTGTAGGCAGCTCGTGCCCGTAGTGCCATGTGGGGATACCCAGACTGTTATATAGTGGATCGGGAAATTTATCCATAACCCTGAAAGATGTTGCTAGCCAGTTCTCATCTGAATAGACAGGTGCCTCGGCAAGTATTGTAGCAGCGTCTAGCAGGTCATCATTTGAGCGACCCGACATCCATGCACCAAAGTGAGTTGCCTCCATTGCACCGGGGCCTCCACCCGACAACATAAGATATCCATTTTCAGTAAGTGTTTTAGACAATTGAGCAACCTGAATATACATATCGTCGGTGCGCTTTACCTTGTGACCTCCCATTATAGCCACTAATCTGCGCTCATCGTAATTGGCAATGAACTCATGCAATGTGTCGGTTATAGAATGATCGTGAAGGCGTTGAGCCAAGGTATCTTTTATAGAATTTTTTTTGAGCGACAGCTGATAGTAGTCGTACACCACTTTATCAAGTGTTTGAGAGTATGTTTGAGGGTTTAAGTGGTTGAATCCATTATATAGTGTTTCTTTATTGTAAAGCTTATTTGGATAAGTGTTAAAGGGAACTTCCAAAAGTGGGAAGATAAAATTATCTGGCAAAAGGTGATGCAGAAGATCATCGGACATAGTGCATCCTAGAAACAGACATTTAGAAAATGAGATAGATAGTATTAGTTCTTCCACCTCATTAAGATTGAGCGACTGAACTGCTATCTCTTCTATATTATAGTTTGAAATTTCTTCATTACTGTTTGCTTTATCATTTAATAAAACTGTACTTTTTGAAATTCTTAAATACTCAGATAATCCTTCAATTGTATCAAACTTTTTCATAATCTATTTATGTTTCAATGTAAAAACTTGACTTCAAATATACTACAATAAGCAAACCGTAAAGTTATGATTTTTGTTTACAGTTATATTAATTATTAAGTTTACTATTACTTTGCTCATGATTTACTCATACCTTGCTCATACCTCGCTCGTATAAACTCCTTTTACAACCAAACAAAGTAAGGCTTAGTTAATAATTAATTTGAGGACAGATTATAACCATAAAGATTGATGGATATTCCAAATTATTCAATAATGATGAAGAGGGAATGGTAAATATAATGTTTAAAAAAGGCAGTTAATCCTCCTGGTTAACTGCCTTTCTTTTTAAGATACTTTTATAAGGGAATAAGACTATTCAACTTTCTCCCAACTTTCGGTGTTTTGAATTTTTCGTTCATTGTCAAATTCGAGATATCCCGAAATATTCAACAGTTTCCCTTTTATTTCAACACTATAAATTCCTTTCTTCCCTTTCCAAGATTGCATTCCAGGTAAAGTATATAAGATAGTCTCAGTATAAACACCATCTTTCATTGTGTATGTTCCACCCGCTCCGCTAGCAATATTGCCATCTTTATCTATCATTGTCCAAATAAAATGAGTGGGAGTAATCATTTTTAGAGTTGAATATCCTTCGCGCAAAGGATTACCACTACTCGTTACAGCCTTCCAAGTACCTTGGATATTCTGAGCATTCAAAATGCTTGTTGTTATTACAAGCAACAGTACCAAAAAAAATGTTTTTGTTTTCATAGTTTTTTTAAAAAGTGAATAGTTGTTAATCGTATTTATTAGATATATTTATTTGTTTAACAAATATATAAAAAAATGAATAGAGTGCTAATATAAAACCACTTATTAACATCATTTAAACTTAACCTTAGATAAACAGTGCCCATGCTTTGAACAGGAAGACATTCCTCATTTTATCCATCAGCTTCATTTCATATTTTACGCATTTGACAAACGAGTCCAACTAAATATTTTTCTAGACATAAATGTAAGAGTTATTCCTCTTGCTGCAAGATATATGATAAATGAAAACCAGAGTGCATTGTTGCCCCACAATGGTGTGAGCAAGAAGTAGCTTATAAAAAAGATTACGGATGACAGAATCATAGCATTGCGCATCTCGGCAGAAGCAGTGGCACCAATAAAGATACCATCCCAAAGAAATGCAGCAAAACCTGTGATTGGAATGAGTAGAGTCCAGAACATAAAGTTTTTTGTTTCTGCTATTATAACAGCATCGTTGGTTAGAAGACGGAGAATTTGATCAGGAAAGAACGCATAAACAACTATTGCAAACAAACTAACCATCAGTCCCCAAAAGAAAATCCTCTTTATCATAAATTGAAGCATATATCTATTCTTTGCTCCTATATACCTTCCTGTTAGTGCTTCGCCTGCATATGCAAACCCATCCATAAAATAGGAGAAAAGCATGAAGAATTGCATCAATAGGGCGTTAACAGCTAAAATGGTGTCGCCCATTCCGGAGGAGGCAAATGTGAAGAAGGTGGTTACAAGGGTGAGCAGGAAAGTGCGCACAAAGATATCGCTATTTACTTTGAAGTATTGACGAATTGCCAATTTGTTCCAAATCATTTCTTTACGAACATATTTTCTTAATCGCCCATAATACTTTTGCCACAAAATAGCAGCTACAATAAACGAGGTAATCTGCGATAGTAGTGTTCCTAGAGCTATACCCTCTAATTTCATTCCCAAGCCAAAAACAAAAACTATGCTAAGTATGATATTTAGCACATTATTGAGTATTGCAATAGCCATAGGAATTCGGGCGTTTTGCATGCCAATGAACCATCCTTTAAAAGCATACATACCCAATACGGCAGGTGCTCCCCACACAACAATTCTAAAATATGTTTTTACGTGATGCACAGATTCGGGACCCGATTTTATAAGTTTGAATGCCAGTTCACCAATTGGGTACTGCAGTAGAACTATAAGAAATCCAATACCTAAGCCAATTGCTAACGAACGGATAAATACATTCATAGATTCACTAAAATCTCTTGCTCCGTATGCTTGAGAAGCAAAGCCACTGGAACTCATACGAAGGAAACCGAAATTCCAATATATCATATTAAAAATGTTGGCTCCCAAAGCTATAGCGCCTATGAAAACGGCAGAACCTAAACGGCCTGCCACAGCAATATCTATCATACCCAGAAGGGGCACTGTTATATTGGTAATAATATTTGGTAGTGCTAGCCTAAATATCTTCTTATCCATAATTGTTAAAGCCTGCAAATAATATGCCAGACATATTAGAAATTATTTTATTTCATTTCAATCATTTGAGGCTATTTAATGTGGCGTGTAAAACTTATTTTAGTATTTTTGCTGATTGAGACTTATTAAATCAGAAATACAAATAGCAATATATGGACAAAATTCAGGAACTCACCTCCAAACTTTATTCCGAAGGAGTGGAAAAAGGTAAAGAGGAGGCAGATAAAATTTTAGCAGAAGCAAATTCTCAAAAGAAGCAGATTTTAGAGGAGGCTGAAGCAAAAGCCAGACATATACTAGAAACTGCAAAGAAAGAGGCTGCAGAATTGAAAAGCAACACCGAATCGGAGTTGAAACTATATTCAACACAATCGTCGGAGGCGCTTAAAACTGAAATTACTAATCTAATTACCGACAAACTGTCTTCTTCTAATGTAAAAGCGGCAACAACCAACACTGATTTTATGCAGAAGGTTATCGTGGAGCTGGTAAAGAACTGGGCCAAAGATGAGAAGCTGACAGTAGGGGTTGAGAAAGGGAAAGAGCTTGAAAACTATATTGCCTCTAACGCAAAAGATCTTTTGGAAAAGGGTTTGAAAATTGAATCGGTTAATGGCATTAAAACAGCGTTCACCGTGGCTCCTGAAGATGGTTCATATAAGGTGAAATTTGGAGAAGAGGAGTTCATTGAATACTTCAAAGAATTCTTACGCCCACAGATACAAAAACTGCTTTTTTAGTTTAACCTATGCTCTTCAAAAATCAATACTACTATTTTATAGCTGGACTTGCTGACTTTTCTTTTGACAGCATGAAACTTCCTTATACAACTGAGGAGTTTAGAGAGATGCTGAGTGAGGAGCTTAAACCTGTTGACTTGGAGCTTATTAACAAGTATTTCCTGAAACAGGATAATGAACATCTGCTTAACTTATCGCAAAACAAAGATGCTGACATTAAAGTGGAAGGTAAGCTCTTACTTGAGGAGTTTCTGGATGGTGTAACAAACATAAAAAAAGATCAGCCAGTAAACGAAAAAAAGATACCACCATCTTTTGAAGAATATATAAGAAAATGGTTAAGCTACGATGACGACTCTCACGAAGGTGGCCATATTTGGGAGGATATGCTAACATCGCTATACATGGATTATGGTATGGAGGTGAAGAATCGGTTGATGTCGGGCTGGTTTGAGCTTAATTTGAATATCGGCAATGTACTATCGGCGATTTATGCAAGGAAATATGAACTACCGGTAGCAAAATTCATTGTTGGCAACAATAGTGTTGCAAAGCTTATTAGAGAACATTCGAATAGTCGCGATTTTGGTGTCAGCCAGGAGCTTGAATATTTTGACACATTGATGCGTATTTCTGAGGAACAGGACATTTATGAGAGAGAGAAAAAAATTGATAGATTAAGGTGGGACTGGCTAGACGAGAATACAGTATTTGACTATTTTAATATAGAATATATATTTGCATATTTATGCAAGCTTCAGATTCTTGAACGTTGGGTGAACCTAAACGCTGAAGAGGGCGAGAAGGTGTTCAGAAACCTAATCGATAATCTGAAAAATGAAACAAAACTACCAGAAGGTTATTAATAGAGCTAAAAAAAACAATAATAATATATGTTAACAAAAGGAACAGTAAGAGGAATCATTTCTAACCTTGTAATTGTAGAAGCTGATGGTCCTGTTGCTCAAAACGAAATTGCTTATATAAGTCACGCAGGCACAAGGTTGATGGCCGAGGTTATTAAGGTTGTGGGCAAGAATGCCAACCTGCAGGTATTTGAGAGCACAAGAGGGTTGACTATTGGAGCCGAAGTGGAGTTTCAGGGGCACATGCTTGAGGTTGTGATGGGTCCGGGACTTCTGCAGAGAAATCTCGACGGATTGGAAAATGATCTTGATAAGATGTCGGGGGTTTTCCTTAAAAGGGGTGAATACACTTTCCCACTAGATGAAGAGAAACTGTGGAAGTTTAAGCCGATTGCAAAGGTTGGCGACAAAGTGAGTGCAGGATCGTGGCTTGGCGAGGTGGATGAGAATTTTCAACCACACAAAATTATGGTACCTTTTGTTACTAAAGGAGATTATAAGATAAAGAAGATTGTAGAAGAGGGTGAATATAATATTCACCATACAGTAGCGGTGCTTGAAGATAGTGAAGGAAATGAAACTGAGGTAAATATGATACAGCGATGGCCGGTGAAGATACCGCTAACGCTCTATAAAAATAAGCCCAGACCACATAAGCTACTTGAAACAGGGGTACGTGCAATCGATACACTAAACCCAATTGTGGAAGGTGGTACAGGATTTATTCCTGGCGCTTTTGGTACTGGTAAGACGGTATTGCAACATGCTATTTCTAAACAAGCTGAGGCAGATATTGTTATTTTTGCTGCTTGCGGTGAGCGTGCAAATGAGGTAGTTGAGATTTTTACAGAATTTCCACAGCTTATTGATCCTCACACCGGAAGAAAGCTGATGGAGAGAACGATTATTGTGGCTAACACTTCAAATATGCCTGTTGCAGCTCGTGAGGCTTCGGTTTATACTGCTATGACAATTGCAGAATATTATAGATCTATGGGACTTAAAGTGTTGCTTATGGCCGACTCTACATCTCGCTGGGCACAGGCTCTACGCGAAATGAGTAATAGACTTGAAGAATTGCCCGGGCCAGATGCATTTCCTATGGACTTATCTGCAACTATATCTAACTTCTATGGACGTGCAGGTTATGTAATTTTGAATAATGGCAAAGAGGGTTCCATTACCTTTTTAGGTACTGTATCTCCTGCAGGAGGGAACCTTAAAGAGCCTGTTACTGAGAACACTAAGAAGGTGGCACGATGTTTTTATGCTCTTGAGCAGGACAGGGCCGACAAGAAAAGATATCCTGCAATTAATCCTATCGATTCATACTCTAAGTATTTTGAGTATCCTGAATTTGTGCAATATATATCGGAACATATTTCAGACGACTGGACAGAGAAGGTTAGTGAGATTAAAACGCGATTATTGCGTGGTAAAGAAATTGCTGAGCAGATTAATATACTTGGTGACGATGGTGTTCCTGTGGAGTTTCACACCACTTTCTGGAAATCTGAATTTATTGATTTTGTAATTCTACAACAGGATTCATTTGATGATGTAGATGCAGTTTCATCACTCGAACGTCAGGAAAACATACTTGATTTGGTTATTAATATCTGTCGCACCGAATTTGAATTTGATAACTTCAACGATGTTGCCGCTTTCTTTAAGGAGCTGATTAATATTGGAAGACAGATGAACTACTCTGAATATGAGTCGGAAAGATTTAACAAATACTATAATCGGTTGAAAGAGATGGTTTCTTCTAAGAATGTGAATCATATGGATGAAGCTATGGTTGACTAACTGATAAATTGATATAAAATGGCAAAAGCGTTTCAAAAAATATATACACAAATTACCCAAATTACAAAAGCTACATGTTCGGTTAAAGCTACTAATGTTGGGTATGATGAATTGGCCACTGTGGAAGGTAGACTGGCTCAGGTGGTGAAGATTATTGGTGATGAGGTTACACTGCAGATTTTTGGAGGTACAGAGGGTATCCCTACTAATGCTGAGGTGATATTCATGGGTAAGTCGCCTTCACTAAAGGTGAGCGAACAGCTGGCAGGACGTTTCTTTAATGCATTTGGAGACCCAATTGATGGGGGGCCGGTGACTGAGGGGGAAGAGAGAGAAATTGGTGGCCCATCGGTTAACCCGGTTAGAAGGGACCAGCCATCGGAATTAATTGCTACCGGTATAGCGGGTATCGACCTTAATAACACTTTAGTATCGGGACAAAAAATTCCTTTTTTTGCTGACCCTGATCAACCATTTAATCAAGTTATGGCAACGGTTGCTTTGCGTGCCGAAACAGACAAAATTATTCTTGGGGGTATGGGTATGACAAATGACGACTACCTATACTTTAAAAATGTTTTCAGCAATGCAGGTGCTCTCGATCGTATTATATCGTTTATGAATACTACCGAAGACCCTGCCGTGGAACGATTACTAGTACCTGATATGGCGTTAGCTGCGGCAGAGTATTTTGCATTGGACAAAAACGAGAAGGTGCTTGTGCTGCTTACAGATATGACTTCTTATGCTGATGCTCTATCTATCGTATCTAACCGTATGGATCAGATTCCATCGAAGGACTCTATGCCGGGATCGCTATACTCTGACTTGGCCAAAATATATGAAAAGGCTGCACAGTTTCCGTCTGGTGGATCTATTACAATTGTGGCAGTTACTACACTATCAGGAGGAGATATTACTCACGCAGTACCCGATAACACAGGCTATATTACTGAAGGTCAATTATTCTTGCGCTTCGATAGTGATATAGGTAAAGTTATTGTAGATCCTTTCCGCTCGTTATCGAGATTGAAACAAAACGTTCAAGGAAAGAAAACGCGTGAAGACCACCCACAGTTGATGAATGCGGCTGTGAGACTTTATGCAGATGCTGCAAACGCTAGAACTAAGCAGGAGAATGGTTTTGAACTTACTGACTACGATATTAGAACTCTAGACTTTGCTAAGGATTATTCGAGGGAACTACTTGCTATTGATGTGAACCTTGACACTGTGGAGATGTTGGATAAAACATGGGAACTTCTATCATCTCACTTTAAGCAGAACGAAGTGAATATGAAACAGGAATTGGTAGATAAGTACTGGAAATAAAGAATGGCTATAAAATTTCAATATAATAGAACTTCCCAACAAAACCTGGAGAAACAACTAGGTGTGCGTGAACGGGCGCTTCCTACCTTGCAGAACAAGGAGACGGCACTTCGTATGGAGGTTAAAAAGGCCAAGGATGAAATAAAGGAGCTGGAGAAGGAGCTGGAGAAACAGGTGCATTCGTATGATAAGATGATGGGCATGTGGACAGAGTTTGACCCTTCGCTTATTACTGTAAAGGATGTGCGCCTATCGAAGAAAAAGATTGCAGGTGTGCTAATTCCTATTCTGGATGGAGTGGACTTTGAAATTAAAACATTTAGCCTTTTTAACCAGCCTAAGTGGTTTTTAGATGGTGTGAAGACCGTGGAATCACTTGCTGAGATTGGTATACGAAGGGAATTTAATAATATTAAGCTAGGAAGGCTTGAGCATGCTCGTAAAAAGACGACTCAAAAGGTGAATCTTTTTGAGAAAGTGCAGATTCCAGGTTATCAGGAAGCGATATTAAAGATAAAACGTTATTTGGAGGATGAGGAAAATCTGTCTAAATCGTCGCAGAAGATAATGCGTTCTCACCAGGAAGAGAGAAGGGAAAAACAAAAAAGAATGGGAGGAGAAGGTATATGGTAGCAACAATGAAAAAGTTTGTTTTTCTGGCATTCCATAAGGACTGGGACCAATTTCTCCACGACCTTAGGAGTCTGGGAATGATTCATGTTGTGGAACATGACAGGAAGGATATTGATGAAGATACTCTTTATGATTTAATTAGAAATAAAAAGCAACTTGAAGAAGCTAAGAAGCTTCTTGTGAGGGCAAGGTATAATAAAACGGAAATTCCGCTTAATGAACCAAATGCCAAGATAGGAAATACTATCCCTCTGGAAATTGAAAAGATTGAGAGTGAAAAATCTTCACTCAACCAACAATTGATGGTTGCAACAAAAGAAAGAGAACATCTGAAACCTTGGGGAAACTTTAACCCGGAACAGATAAAACTATTGAAGACTGCAGGTTATAACATCAACTTTTTTATTGCCCCAACCAGACTATATAATGATGAGTGGGAAGAGATGTATGATCTTTTGGTTGTCAAACGAGAGTCTTCTCGAGTATTTTTTATTACAATTAGCCGGGAAGATAGTATGGGTGAACTTCTTAATCTTGAAGAGGAAAAAATGCCTGATGCATCTCTAACCGACCTGGATGGCTTGATCAAAACTATAGAACAGAAGTTGAGGAAGCAGGACGAGGCAATGGAAAAATTATCTGAAGACTTACTGTCGGTTGAGGCAGCTATAACTGCTTTAGAAAATGAAATTCAGTTTTCTAGAGTTTTGAATAGCGGTACTCCTATGGCAGATAATAAAATTATATTACTACAGGGATGGACACCTGAAGAAAGCGTACCTGCGGTTACAGAATATTTAGCAAAAAAGAGTGTTTATTTTGAGATGTTTGATCCTGCTCCGGAGGATGATGTTCCAATTAAATTTAAAAATAATAAGTTTTCACGTTTATTTGAGCCTATAGCAGAACTATATGAACTGCCAAAATATAATGAGATTGATCTAACTCCATATTTTGCACCGTTTTATATGATATTTTTCGGGTTGGCACTGGGAGATATTGGATATGGTTTTTTTCTATTGGCTGTAGCAACTGTTTTTAAACTAGTTAAGAAAAAAACTATATCTAAAACAATTCGTGGTACAATGACATTAGTGCAATTTCTGGGTGCTTCTACAATGATCTGTGGATTACTTCAGGGAGGATTCTTTGGGTTATTGATTTATGATATTGATGTACCTTTCTTCAATAAACTAGGTAATTTGTTGTCTGCTGATAATACTCAAATGTTTGCTCTATCTTTAATATTAGGTGTCATCCAGATTATGTTAGGAATGTTTATTAAGATCTTTAATCGTATAAAACAGTTCGGGTTTAAACATGCCCTATCATCTATAGGATGGTTTGCATTTATAATAAGTTTTGCCGCAGCATATTTATTACCAAAGGTTTTACCTATGATGGGAATCATTCATACGGGGCTTCTAATTGCCTCGGGAGTATTAATCGTATTCTTTAATTCTCCAGGTAAAAATATTGTAATGAATATTGGCTCTTCATTGTGGGATGCATATAATATGGCAACGGGGTTACTGGGCGATATACTATCGTATTTACGATTGTTTGCTCTTGGATTATCGGGTGGAATATTGGCCACTGTTTTTTCGAGTTTAGCACTGGGAATGAGTCCAGACAACGCTATTTTGGGGCCAATTGTTACAATATTGATCTTCTTAATAGGTCATGCTATAAACATCTTTATGAATACTCTTGGAGCTTTTGTGCACCCGCTACGACTTACATTTGTTGAGTTTTATAAGAACTCAGAATTTATTGGAGGTGGCAAGAAATATACTCCATTTGCTAAATATTGAAATTTTAACACGAGATATAAAAATAGAATTCATAAATAACATTATAAATTAAAAGTAAATAGATGGAAACAAATTTAATAATTGCCTATATGGGTATAGCAATTATGCTAGCACTTGCTGGTATTGGAAGTGCATATGGTGTTAGTATTGTAGGTAGCGCCGCAATTGGTGCATCTAAGAAGGTAGATGGAAAGTTTGGTAACTTTTTGGTATTAACTGCTCTACCGGGAACACAAGGCCTATATGGTTTTGCAGGTTACTATATGTTCCAAAGTATCTTTAATATTTTAACTCCTGAAATTACAGCTATTCAGGCTGCGGCTACTTTTGCAGCCGGATTGGCTCTTGGGTTAGTGGGTCTTTTATCATCAATCCGTCAAGGACAAGTTTGTGCTAATGGTGTGGTATCTATAGGTCAGGGAAATGATGCATTCGGGAATACTCTTATTCTTGCTGTTTTCCCAGAACTTTATGCAGTTATTGCTTTTGCTGCAGCTTTCCTAATTGGCTCAGCTGTTGCATTATAAGAATACTGCAAGTTAAAAGGACTACTGTCTAAAATAAAATGATTGTAAGGGGTATATTTTTATGAATATATCCCTTATTGTATTCTATCAATTCCTATATCAATCATTGATGAAGGGTCTTCTACAGGTTCGAGATGTGTATCCACAGTAACAGGTTCATCAAACATATTAATGATGTGCTCTTCAATCTTATCGGCACAGTCGTGACCTCGCTTAACACTCCAGTTGCCAGGAACCAAAAGATGAAAGAAGATAAATTTGCGCTGTCCGGCCGTGCGAGTCATTAATGAGTGATATTCTACTTGATGCGATTTCAAGGAATCGAGATACGATGTTATTTTGTTAAGATCTTCTTCAGGTATTGTACCATCCATAAGCCCCCTTGCAGAACGCTTTAACAGTCTGTAGCCGGTGTACATGATGTTTAACGCTACGAAAAGTGCAATTATGGGGTCTACTATATACCATCCGGTAAACCTTACAATTGCAATTCCAACGATTACTCCTGCAGACGTCCAAACATCGGTCAAAAGATGTCTCCCGTCTGCTTCGAGTATTAATGATTTTCTTTTCTTTCCATTGAATATAAGTGTAGCCCCTACTCCTAAATTTACCATTGATGCAATAAATGATAAGAGTAGTCCTAAATCTACATTTTCTATAGATACTGGGTAAAATATTCTGGGTAAAGCACTTCTAATTATACTAAAAGCAGCAATAATAATGAGAGCCCCTTCAGCAGCACTAGAAAAGTACTCAGCTTTGCTATGACCATACATATGCTTAGTATCGGCTGGCTTTTGCGATATATTTAGCATTACTACTGCAAATATTGCAGCAAAAAGATTCACAAAAGACTCAAGTGCATCAGACATAAATCCCACTGATCCTGTTATATAGTATGCATAGGATTTTAAAAGTATTGTTACTATAGCAGCACCAATTGATAAATATAAAAACCGTTGAAGTGGAACCTTTTTCATTTGCATATGCTCTATAGCATAATAATTATTTATAAATGTATTGTATATTTCACGATTCAAAAATACAAAAAATTGTTCATCTAACTAGACTGCAAGTTAATTTGGGTTAAACATTTATGTTGTAATCGATCTATCTGCTGATACCATAATTTAAGATAGTATTCTGTTTTAGAGAGTAATCCTTTTTCATTATCTTTGCATTCGCTATTTTATATTTTTATGCCATAGCTTTACATAAGCGCAAAAGCATTGTATTTAAATGGCAAATAATTATATTTTGAATTTAACTGAATATATAGAGTATGTTTGAAAATTTAAGTGATAGACTAGAACGGTCGTTTAAAATATTAAAAGGTCAGGGAAAGATTACCGAAATTAATGTTGCTGAAACATTAAAAGAGGTACGTCGTGCTTTACTAGATGCCGACGTAAACTATAAGACTGCAAAGGAATTTACCGAAACAGTCAAAGAAAAAGCCCTCGGTCAGGATGTACTCAATGCAGTAAAACCAGAACAGTTGATGGTAAAGATAGTTCATGATGAACTAGCACTACTGATGGGAGGTACTGCAGAAGATATCAATATAAAAGGTAATCCAGCAATTATTTTAATGTCTGGTCTGCAAGGATCGGGAAAGACCACCTTCTCGGGTAAGCTGGCCAACATGATCAAAAGCAAAAGGGGTAAGAACCCTCTTCTTGTTGCTGGCGACGTTTATCGCCCTGCTGCTATTGAACAGTTGAAGGTGCTGGGTGAACAGATTGGTGTGCCTGTTTATTTTGAAGAGGACAACAAGAACCCTGTAAAGATTGCAAAGAATGCTATCGAATATGCTCGTCAACACGGCAGAGATTTAGTTATTATCGACACTGCTGGACGACTAGCTATTGATGAGGAGATGATGGCTGAAATTGAGGCTATCAAAAAAGCTGTGAATCCTCAGGAAATTCTTTTTGTGGTGGATGCGATGACCGGACAGGATGCTGTGAATACCGCAAAAGAATTTAATGAGCGTCTGAACTTCAATGGAGTCGTTCTTACTAAGCTTGATGGTGATACTCGTGGTGGTGCCGCTCTGTCGATTCGCTCAGTAGTTGATAAGCCAATTAAATTTGTAGGTACAGGAGAAAAACTTGATGCTATTGATGTATTTCACCCCGAGCGTATGGCCGACCGTATTTTGGGTATGGGTGACGTGGTTACACTTGTTGAAAAGGCTCAAGAGCAGTACGATGAAGTAGAGGCTAGACGTCTGCAGAAGAAGATAGCAAAAAATCAGTTCGATTTCAACGACTTTATTTCTCAGATTCAGCAGATTAAGAAGATGGGTAACCTAAAGGATCTTGCATCTATGATACCTGGAGTGGGCAAACAGATTAAAGATCTAGATTTTGATGATGATGCATTTAAGGGTATCGAAGCAATAATACACTCTATGACACCACAAGAACGCTCTAATCCGGAGATTCTAAATGGTAGTCGCCGTGCACGCATAGCTAAAGGTAGTGGCACCGATGTTCAGGAGGTGAATAAGCTCATTAAACAGTTTGATGAGACTCGCAAGATGATGCGCAAGATGACTACTGGCGGAGGTAGACAAGCTATGAGAAATTTGAGAAGACGATAATAGTATTATAGAGAGTTAATTACTATACAACTTTGAGACAACGGACTAAAATATCATCTTAATAAATATTAGATAATTAGCACTCTAAATTGAGTAACATCACTATAGGAAATTGGCAAATCAATTACTAACTATGAAATTAATAGACGGGAAAGCAGTTGCTGCAAGAATAAAGGAGGAGATTGCCGCTGAGGTAGAAAGCATAAAAGCAACAGGAGGCAAAGTACCTCATTTGGCTGCTGTACTTGTTGGTCACGACGGTGGAAGTGAAACCTATGTAGCGAACAAGGTAAAGGCTTGCGAGCAGGTGGGATTTAAATCTTCATTAATCAGATATGAGGATGATGTCACTGAAGACGAGCTTCTTGCATGTGTTGACAAGCTAAATAATGATGACGATATTGATGGTTTTATCGTTCAGTTACCCCTTCCCTCACACATCTCAGAAACTAAAGTAACTGAGGCAATTGACTACCGCAAAGATGTAGATGGATTTCATCCGGTAAACGTTGGGAGGATGTCTCTTGGTATATCATGCTTTCTATCAGCTACCCCTTCGGGAATTGTGGAGTTGCTTAAAAGATACAACATTGATACTAAAGGTAAACATTGTGTTGTTTTAGGTAGAAGTAATATTGTAGGTAAACCTGTATCTATGTTGATGCTTCAAAAAGCAAACCCGGGCGATTGTACCGTTACAATTTGCCATAGCCGCACTAAGAACATAAAAGAGATTACTCTACAGGCCGATATAATTATTGCTGCATTGGGTGTACCTGAATTCTTAAAAGGTGATATGGTTAAGGAGGGTGCTGTAGTGATAGATGTTGGTACTACCCGTGTACCTAACAATACAACCAAATCTGGCTTTAAACTTACAGGTGATGTTCTCTTTGATGAGGTTGCTCCAAAGTGTTCATATATTACTCCGGTGCCTGGTGGTGTGGGACCTATGACTATTGTTTCTTTATTGAAAAACACTCTTCTTTCAGCTAAAAAAGAGGTGTATAAGTAGTTTTTTTTAACGACTCACCTTTATCAGCACCACACCTACTAAAGTCCAAAAAAGTTCACGGATACGTTTGCAAAGGCTTACAAATACTCCATATGCAAGTGGTATTGAAAGTATGCCATAAACAATTACAAAACCCCCTTCGCGGGCACCCATTTGCATAGGCATAAAAAAGAAGAGGTTTGAAATGAGCGACTGTAATGATTCTATCAAAACACTATCACCAAATGTGATGGGTCTATTTATGGCCTGCATCATAAGTATAACTTCAACACAAATTAGTATTCGGGCAAAAAACTCTAACGATAGCGAAAAAAAGAAATCTCTTTTGCGATTCTTATAGAGATCGGATATAAGCTCGTCCATTTGGTTTATTTTCTCTTGATTACCATTCCTATATTCTTTTATCTTTTTTCCTATGAAGGGTAAACGACTGGATATAATTAATGCTCTGTTAACACCACCACGAGTATAAACCCTATATGCCCAAAGAAGTAAAAGGAAAGTAGTACCCGTTGAGATTATTATACCAATCTCAACTGAATCTGAGATCACAGGAACGAGAAAAAACAGAAGCGGTATTGACACCATCCAAAAGATAAAATGCGCTACAAAGTGCATCATTGTGGAGAGTAAGACAGAGGATGTGGATTTTTGAAGACCAAGTTCTGACTGTAGTTCAATAATTTTATATGGTTCTCCACCCATTAAACCAAATGGAGTTATGTAGTTTATTGCAAATCCACTAATTGTTAACTTCAGTAGCCTGAAAAAACCTATTTTTTTTGTTTCTTTGCTACCATCTCGTAAGATAATATAAAGAGATAATGCATTAATCATATACACAATTAACCACATCCCTATAATTGGAACATACCACCAACCGGTCTGTTTCATATCTCTCCAGATATTACCTAAACCTATTGAGTAAACCATAATTCCCAGTGCGAGTGCACCTAGAATAAAAAAGACATTCTTAGCTATCTTTGCTTTCTTCACTATACTTACTAAGTTACATGCGCTTACTTATCTACAGCCTATGTGTATCTATAAAGATATCTTAATCGATTTTCCAAGCGCCAGATGTTTACTTATAAAGAATTTAATATTTCGTAATTAATAAAAGAAAGAAATTCCTATCTATTTTCTGAAAGGAGCTTTCACTATTTCCGCTTTTAATAATTTGCTTCTCACTTTAATAGCTATCTCACTACCAAGTTTGGCATGATCTATTTTTACATATCCCATACCAATACCTTTCTTTAGTACAGGAGACATTGTACCTGAAGTAACATTACCAATAACCTCGTCGTTACGATTTACAATCTCGTAACCTTGACGTGGGATACCCCTGTCTTTTAATTCAAAGCAGCATAATTTCTTCGAGACTCCTTCCGACTTTAGCTTTTCTAATTTCTCTCTACCAATAAATGGTTTATTATCGGCAAATTTTGTAATCCATCCTAATCCCGATTCTAGTGGTGTGGTAACATCATCAAGTTCATGACCGTACAAACAATATCCCATCTCAAGTCTCAAGGTATCTCTTGCGCCCAGTCCAATTGGCTTTATTCCGAACTCTTCTCCTGCTTCAAAAATAGCATCCCATATTTTTAAACCCTCTTTTGGATAGAAATACAACTCAAATCCACCGGCACCAGTGTATCCGGTATTTGAAACAATTACATTCTCTACATCGGCAAACTGTGTAGTTACAAATTCATATGAAGGAATTGTAGAAATATCTATTTTAGTAAGCTTCTGCAATGTTTCTAAAGCTTTCGGTCCTTGTACTGCAAGCTGTGCCATATTGCCTGAAGCGTTCTCAAGAATTGCACCCTCACTATTCCATTTCTGGCACCACTCCCAATCTTTGTCAATATTAGCAGCATTTACAACCATAAGATACTTCTCTGATTCGTAAAAGTAAAGAATAAAATCATCTACTATTCCACCGTTCTCATTTACAAAACAGGTATATTGCGCTTTACCTATCTGAAGTTTTGTTACATCATTACTTGTAATCTTTTGAAGATAGTTTAGTGCTTTTGGGCCTTTCACCCAAAATTCACCCATATGCGATACGTCAAATACACCTACATTATTAACCACGGTTTGGTGCTCGTCAATAATACCTGTATACTCAATAGGCATATTGTAACCTGCAAATTCGTGCATTTTAGCACCTAGTGATATATGAAGTTCTGTAAAAGGAGTCTGTTTCATTTTGGATAGATATTTATGTAAATGATGATTTAATTTTCTTTAGCCACCAACTCGGCAATTTTCACAATCACCTTAGAAGCTTTTTCGAGAGCAGGTATTGGCAAAAACTCATATTTACCATGAAAATTCAAACCACCTGCAAAGATGTTGGGACAAGGCAACCCCATGAACGAGAGTTTAGAACCGTCAGTACCACCACGTATTGGTTTTACAATTGGCTTAATATCCAGTTCTTTCATAGCACGATGTGCATAGTCAACTATATGCATTACAGGCTCAATTTTTTCTCTCATATTATAATACTGATCCTTCATATCTAGTGTGATACGATTATCATATTTTTTATTGAGTTCATCAACTATATTGCTAAGAGTTTTTTTGCGTTCTTCAAATATATCTCTGTCATGATCTCTTATAATGTATGACATTTTAGAGTCTTCTACTGTACCATTGAGAGCAATCAAATGGAAAAAACCTTCATAATCCTGAGTATGTTCAGGACGTTCTTCCTGGGGTAACATCGATGCTAGTTCATTAGCAATATGAAGAGCATTAATCATCTTATCCTTAGCATAACCGGGATGCACATTTCTTCCCTGAATTTCTAACTTGGCGTATGCTGCATTAAAATTCTCATATTCAAGCTCACCAATTTCACTACCATCCATCGTATAGGCCCAGTTCGCTCCAAATTTCTTAACGTCAAATTTATCAGCACCTCTACCAATTTCTTCATCCGGTGTGAACGCTATGCGTATTTTACCATGCTCAATTTCAGGATGATCGATAAGATATTGCATAGCATCCATAATTTCTGCTATCCCTGCCTTATCATCGGCACCCAAAAGTGTTTTGCCATCTGTAACAATAATATCATCTCCTTTGAATTTCAACAAATCAGTAAAATCTTTAGGAGAAAGTATTACATTGTTAGCCTCATTAAGAACAATGTCTTCTCCATTGTAATTTTTTATGATAGTAGGATTTACATCTTTACCACTCATGTCTGGACTAGTATCAAAGTGCGATATGAAACCTATTACAGGTACATCTTTCTTTGTTGTATTAGCAGGCAGAGTTGCCATAAGATAGCAATTGTTATCTAAACTAACATCAACCAATCCCATCTCAAGGGCTTCTTTCTCTACTTCTTTTGCTAGATTAAACTGCTTTTGAGTACTCGGAGTCTGTGAACTGTTCTCGTCAGACTGAGTATCAATTCGAGCATATTTAATAAAACGATCTACAATTGTCATGATTTTACTTTTTTGATTTGAATGTTATTTCAAAGTTAAAGCTACATTGGTCTTACAAAGATAAATAATTGACCCGAATAGTAAAAATCTAATTACTCTTTTGTATCTACAAAAAATATACTATCTTTGCAGTTGGGTAAGTCCTATACGGCCAGCTCCCATTGAATCCCCCAGGTCTTGATCGAAGCAAGGGTATTTGGTTGTAGCGGCGCGATATAGTAAGCTTACCCTTTTTTTATTAAAAAAAACGAAATCCCCCACTCATACGCTTTAATACGTAGAATGGGGGATTTTATTCGTTTATTATATTTCCGTCAGGCTATCTTGGGAAGAATCTTGTTGTCTATTGAGTATCTTCCAGCACCAATAAGCACAGAACCTGCAAATACTATTAACAGATCTAAAGCGTGACCATACTGCATAAAACTATCACCTGCAGACAGATGTGTAATTAAGGCAACCACCATTGTTCCTGTAAGCATTAGAGCAGCAGGTCTGAAAAACAATCCCAGAGCAAAAAGAATTCCACCAACTGATTCAGTAAAAGCTGCTAGAAAGCCCCAGAATGCATGACCTGAATTAATACCGAAATTAGACATAGTACTACCTACCATTGTCCATGTTTCTACTCCTCCTGTTATTTTTGGTAAACCATGCAGGAATATTGTTACCCCAATTCCAAATCTTAATATAAGCCAACCAAGTTGTAATAAATCGTTTTTTCTTTTCATTTTTATATTTGTAATTAATTCTGTTTTTTTGAAAATTATGTTGTGCTCTCGTATAATTCAGTTTTAATATGTAAAATAGAATTGAATGATGAGTAAACCATCAACTATGGTTATTTGTTTATCTCTCACATATAGATTTAATTTATATATCAACTTATACAAATACTATAAAAAAAACCGGAAGCCTATAAGACTTCCGGTTTTATCTGATAAGTATTTTAAATATTAGTTCTCTCCTTGTCTTGCAGAGTAGCTAATCTTTAAAGCATATGCTTGACGTAACGCTTGTTTTACATCAGTAATATACTGCATACGAGTATTTTCATCCGCCTTAATTGATACAGTCATTAAAGGCTGATCGGCTTCGTTCATACTTGCTTTCTCTTGTGCGATATAATTTTGGATATCTTCAACCTGAGCAAATCTATCATTAAGCTGCATTTGCGTACCAGTACCTAAATTGGCATCCATTGGTGGTCCTATATTAATATAGGTAACTAATGATTTTTTTTCAAGTTTTTGCACTTCAGAAGCAGTAGGCAACTTCATTTGCACCATCAAAGTTTCTGAGCGCATAGTAGTTGTTACCATAAAGAAAAACAGTATGGCGAAAACCAAGTCTGGCATAGATGCTGTATTTAGCGCAGGCATCTCTTTTTTACCGCTCTTATTAAATTTTCCCATAATTATTATTCTCCTCCATAATTTTTAGGTTCAGCTTCTGAGATACGTTGAGGATAAAGTTTGTTAATTTGATTCTTCTGATCCTCTGTAAGTTCCTCATAGCTTGTCCCGAAATACTTTCTCGACCCTTCTTCTCTTAGTTCGTTATAAGCTCTAACAACCTCATTCTGTACAGCAATATATGCACTATATCTTGTAGTGGCATCATTCTGAATAGAAATAACGTGATTAGAAGTTACAGGAACAATTCCGATAGGTGCCCCGAAATCTTCTTCTATTAACTGAGGTAGACTAGGATTATTCGCTTCATTTAGCACAAAGCTTTTTATAACATCCTTCATCGCAGATCTGCCTCCTCCTCCTTCTAGATCGTTCTCATTAGCATAAACTACTACTCCCTGTTGATCCTGAAGTAATATTTCATTCTGAGCATTCACAAGCACAACCAACAGGTTCCTTCTTTGAACTTCAACTGAAGTTTCTTCCTCTGATTGTGGTGGTGGTGGTAAACGTCTAGCCAATCCAGAGTCTACATCCATACTTGAAACCATTAGGAAGTAGCACAGCAACAGAAAAGAAACGTCAGCCATGGAGCTTGCATTTATTCCTGGAACTTTTCTATTTGTTTTTGGCATATTAAACCTTTTTTTAATTCTTAAACATTGCTGTTTAGAAATACCTTTATAAAATTATTTCTTTCTCTTTAACAGTGGTGTAAAAAATATTGCTAACACTGTTAGAATCAGCATAAAATAACTTGAATACAACCACATATCGGTCATTTTCAACCTTCCCGGCACATTATCGGGTCCATCATATCCAGGAATATTCATTAAAGAACTATCACCAATGGTATATGTTACAAATAACAATGCTGCCAATGCCACAAGTACTACAAAACCTCCTAATGCTTTCTTTGGAGCTTCTTTCAATTTTTTAGCAAAATCAAATATTGCAAATGCTACAAGCACAACAATAGTGATTGCTAATAATACATAACACCAGTACAATAAAAGATCTGTAAATTTAGGCTGTGCCATATCAGCTGCTATCTTCTGACTTGCAGGAGCTTCACCGCCCAAGAAAAACAGCCCTAATACGATAATTGAGATAACTACCCCAATTATCAATGTTGTTCTGGATGTTCTATGAATTTTAGTTACAGCCATCTTATTACAAGTTTTTATATTTTACGTTATATTTGATAACTAGATCAAGGAAAGTAATAGAAGCGTCTTCCATTTTATTAAGGATGCCTTCCATTTTTGATAAGATGTAGTTATAAATTACCTGAAGTATCAAAGCAACAATCAAACCACCTACAGTCGTGATCAAAGCAACTTTCATACCACCAGCAACAATTGTAGGGCTCATATCACCTGCTCTTTGAATATTATCAAATGCCTGAACCATACCAATAACTGTTCCCAAGAAACCAAGAGATGGTGCAATCGCAATAAACAGTGTAATCCAAGACAAGTTTCTTTCTAGTAAACCTGATTGTACGCCACCGTAAGAAACAATAGAGCGTTCTACCTCTTCTGCACCTTGGTCAAGTCTCAGTAATCCCTGATAGACAATAGATGCTATAGGTCCTCTTGTATCGCGTGCAATATCTTTTGCAGCTTCTACATCACCTCTATCTAAAGCATCGCCAACTTTGTCAAGTAATGAATTTGGATCAACATCTGCTAAACTTAGGTAAATAATTCTTTCAAGAGAGAAAGCCAAACCTAAGATTAAACATATAGCGACAGAACTCATAAATCCTGCACCACCTTCTATAAATTTAACCTTCAATGCTTGGTGAAAACCAGCAGATGATTCCTGAACAGCTGCTTGAGTAGAAGCAACTTGTTCTGTTTGTTCTCCAGGGGTTGTTTCTTGTGCGAAAAGAACCGAAGACAATCCTACAGACATCATTCCGAAGATTGCTAAAATTGCAAATAACTTTTTCATTGTGTGTTCAATTTTGTTGATTAATGATCTTTTAATTTGTTTATTTATTAATGATTTTTGATTTCTCTATCTTAATAACTTTTTCCAATATCTTTATTAGACTTTATTGTTCTACTTCTACATTGAGCGGAGAGAGCGGGATTCGAACCCGCGATACACTTTTGGCGTATACACGCTTTCCAGGCGTGCCTCTTCAACCACTCGAGCATCTCTCCATAGAGGGACGTCCCGGAAACGGGCGCAAATTACTAAAAATATTTCAATCCCGCTCAATTTAGTGTGCAAATTTACTGAATTTATCAATTATATGCTACACCATGATGAAATTATTTTAAAAAACCTATTGTCAGCTTCAAATCACGATTCTATTTTTAACCCAAACATACGGTTAACATTCTGATTAGTAATATCAATTACCGCATCCACTTCCAACTGCCATATATCAGAAAGTTTATTAACAATAAACCTTAAATACGATGATTCATTGCGTTTTCCTCTATAGGGTACTGGTGAAAGATAAGGTGAATCAGTTTCCATAACCAGGCGATCTTTGGGACAGTGAATTAATGAATCACTCATTCCTGAGTTCTTAAAAGTAACCACCCCATTAACTCCAATCATAAAATTGTTGAGTTCCAGAATATTATTCAACTCATCTCTCGAACCGCCAAAACTGTGAAACACCCCTCTAAGCGATCTCTCTCCTACCCTCTTAATACTATTTATTACCTCTTTAGTAGCGTTCCTGAAATGAATTGAAACCGGCAGATTCTTCTCTGCACTCCATTTTAGCTGCTCTTCAAAAACTGATATCTGCTCGGCCTGTAAAGTACTATCCCAATATAAATCAATACCAATCTCCCCCACAGCAATATAATCGTTGCTGTTGAGTTCGTTATTTATAATTTCAATTTGATGTTTCCAATCTTTTGTTACACTAGTTGGATGAAGCCCCATCATTGGAATGAATAAGTCGGGATATTGCGATACACAAGACTTTAGATCGATAATAGATGAAACATCAATATTTGGCAGTAGAACCTTTTTAATATCTGCATTGTAGGCTCTTAAAACCACATCTGCCAAATCACCTTTAAATTCTTCTGCAAAAATATGAGCATGTGTATCTACCATATTTATTCTGCTATCTCACCCTTTCTATAATAGTATACAATACCATACTCTCTGTTTCTATCTAGTCGTTTTTCGGAAGGTATTTCCAAACTGTTTTTTTCAACCTCTTCCCAAATGTCATAAATCACCCTATCCACTTTCTCGCGATAAGCTGCAACTTCATCCATCACTCTTTGCGTGCTTTTTTGATGTAATTTCTGAGTTTGATATCCCTCTTTAAATATAGAAAACATCACTTTAACCTTGGCTATAGATGGATTATAAATTGGAACACCACCCTTTGAAATACGTTCATTCTCTCCCTTTATTATTTTCTCTCCCCACTTCATGATATATTCATTTGAAGTAAGGTCTGGAACAACCATATTAGTATTTTCAAGGTTATAATACTCAAGTTGCGACTCTTTAATCTCTGCTCGCACTACAGACATATATAAAACCTGCACAAAGTGAGATATATACATACGAGCATTTTTCACTTTCCCCTGAAATGTTTTATTTGCCTTCACTTGAATATCGTGCATACGGTGATAACGAGAACAAAGAATCTCAAATTGATTCAACACATTCTTTGACTCTTGCAGAGTCTTAGTGGTTATCTGCAACTCTTTAAAATCTGTCTTCTCTGCTTTCTCTATAGCTATTTTAAGTGCTTTTATCCGTGCGGCGTCGGTATTTGGTAATCTTCTATATGGCATCCGCTTATATCTTTTAAAACTATTTTTCTCTGTGCATCAGTTGCCCAGAAAGATCTATTAAATCATTTTTACGAGCTTCAGACACATTGATTGATGATAAACAATCTAAAGATGCAAGATAATACTTTTCTATTAGATTCTCTACTAATACCTTCAATTTTAATTCATCATAAATATTTTTAACAGCATTAATTTTCTGCTCCGGTTCAAACACATCAGCAGTCAGCCATTTGTATAGTTCAGTTTTTTGTAATTCGTTTGAGCTCTTAAGAGCTTTAATAAGTAAATATGTTTTTTTATTACTTAAGATATCACCTCCGGGTTTCTTTCCAAATGTTTTAAAATCGCCATATACATCCAACAGATCATCTTTAAGTTGAAAAGCAAGTCCCAAGTTAATACCAAACTGATACAATGCCTCTGCATCCTGTGCTGGCGCGTCAGACACAATTGCACCCAATTTCAAAGAACATCCTATAAGAACAGCCGTTTTGAGTCTTATCATAGTCAGATACTCTTCCTCAGTAACATCCATGCGTTGCTCAAAATCTAAATCGTACTGCTGCCCAACACATATTTCCATTGCTGTTTGAGAAAATGCTTCAATAACCGGTTTTAAATACTTCTCAGGAACACGGGCAACGTACTTGTATGCTTCTATTACCATTGCATCACCAGATAAAATGGCTGTATTGGTATTCCATTTCTTATGAACAGTAGCACTCCCACGCCTCATATCAGCTTTATCCATAAGATCATCATGAAGAAGAGAGAAATTATGAAAAATCTCTACTGCCAAAGCAGGACTCACTGCAACTTCAATATCTTTCTCAAACAGGTCGGCTGCCAATAAAGTAAGGATAGGACGAATCCTTTTACCTCCTAAAGAAAACACATATACCGGTGGATCAAAAAGAGATCGTGGCTCATCATTAACCAAAACTTTTCGTAGTTCTTCATTTATCCTTCTTTCAAGAAAGTCGGTTCTGCTATTCATAGTCCATTAAAATTGATAGAAATTATATATAAAAAAGCTGCTTCCCTTTTACGAAAAGCAGCTTCTTAATTCTTATTTTGCCTTATAAGCCTGTAACTATTATTAAGAACAAGCCATATTAATCTTAGCTTTGCAGGCGGAATACAACTGGTAGTGTAAAACGTACACGTACTGCAGATCCTCTTTGTTTACCTGGTTTCCATTTGGGCATTTGCTGAATAACTCGAAGAGCTTCCCTGTCTAACGAAGGGTCAACTCCACGCACTACCTGTACGTCAGTAATGCTTCCATCTCTTTCCACAACGAAGTTACAAATAACCCTTCCCTGAATACCATTCTCCTGTGCAATAACAGGGTATCTGATATTATCACTAAGGAACTGCATCATTGCTGCGTTACCTCCCGGATATTCAGGTTGTTCTTCAACAACCACAAAAATCTCTTCAGTAACTTCTTCCTCTTTAGGTTGTGGTGGTGGTGGTGGAACATAAGCTTGTACTTGTCGTTGAGACTGATCATCTTCAACATTAATCTCAAACTTAGTTTCAACCTCTTCTTCTACTACCTCAATAATCTCAGGTGTTTCTGGTTCAGGTGGTGGTGGTGGAGGTGGCGGGGTTGGTTCACGTCGAGTAATTTCAATCTCCTCTTCAGCCAATACATCCTGAACGATAATGGTCTCATCCAACTTTTGTGTTGATGTAGACCATTCAAAAGCAAAGAAAAGAACAGAAACACCCAATACTAATCCCATAAGGATAAAGGTCCCTCTGTGCGTTTCCAGATTCGCTTTTGATGATTTTTTTACTTCATCTTTGTTCATTGTGAATAATTTTTTATCTACTTCATAATTTGTTTTCGACTGCCTAGATTGCAAAAATAGCTATTTTTTTCAATAGGCCCACTATTTTGATAGAATTTTATCCAAATAGTTTAATCTGATTTCAATTTATTGCCTAACCTTGTATATATCTTTCAAATTCCTTCCATACCCGTCATAGTCTAATCCATAGCCTACTATAAAGTCGTTTGGAATTTCAAGGGCAACATATTCAAGATCTATTTTTTTTACAAGTGCTGCAGGTTTAAAAAGCAGAGTTGCAATCTTTATTCCCGCCGGCTTAAGATTCCCCAATTCTTTCAGAAGAGAAGTCATGGTGTTACCACTATCAACAATATCTTCAACAATTACAACTTCACGCCCTTCAATGCTTTCGTTTAAACCCAGCACCTCCTGCACATGCTCTGTAGATGATGTTCCCCTGTAAGAAGCCAATCTAACAAAAGTTATCTCACTTGGAATCGTAACCTCTTTCATTAGCTCGCCTGCAAACATAAAAGAACCATTCAGAACTGCAAGAAATATCGGATTCTTATCCTTTAAATCGGCATTTATCTGCTGCGCTATTCGTTTTATCTCCAGTTCAATCACCTCTTGTTCTATAAAGAGTTCAAACTGTTTGTCTTTAATGGTGATCACCTTTTTCAATTTTCGGGATTTTTTTTGAACGGCAAAATTACAATTTTTTATATTGACAATGAAATGAAATCATTAAAATCTCTCTCGTTAAGAAATAATTCTTTCTCTTCATTTGAATAAATGCGGCAATCAGGTACTGGCAAAAACCTCCTTAAGCCAGCCACACAGCTATATATAAAATTAGAAATAAATTTGGGAGTAACTTTTAGCAATTTATACAGAAAAGCATCAGATTGTAATTTAGCAAACAATAATGTCACCGCCTCCGATCTATATTTAAGTTTTGCCAATCTTTTATTTAATTTTAAATCCTTAATTTCGATTATTGCAATAGAGTTTACACTCTTTTCAATATTCAAATAGGCCTGCATATCATTATAGAAGTCACTCTCCAAAGCAGCAAATCTAAAAAGCCTGCTTTTGTCTCTATCAACAACCCATTGTACCCACCGGTTGCAAAAACGGCATTCGCCATCATAAAAAAGAATATACATTTCTGTTGCTGTCATTCTGTCCCTTTACAAACACTTTGGCATGGATTTTGAATATTTTAGTCCGCAATCTGAATAAACAAATATAATAAACATTTCGTTTATATATCTAAGATAAGATAAATATGAATCCATTCAAAATAAATAATGCTAGTGATAAAGACATTGAAAGTAATATATCATTCATAACAGGCGAGTTCACTGTCGGCGATACCGTAGTAGATGAAAAAGAATTGCCCGAATCGATACCAGTACTTCCTTTAAAAGATACAGTTGTGTTTCCCGGGATCACTATACCTATATCAGTAGGACGTAAAAAATCAATAGAACTTATCAAGTCTCTTCCCAAAGGCAAGCGATACATAGGACTTGTTTGTCAGAAAGATGCTACTATCGAAGATCCTAAACCTGAAGAAATATATCAAGTAGGAGTAATTGCAGAAGTTCTGCGAGTAATGGAATTTTCAGAGGACAATTACAGTATCATAATACAGGCAAAACAGCGATTCCAATGGTTCGACATGACACAGACCGATCCTTATTTGCGTGCAAACTACAAAATAAAGGAATATATAAAACCCGACAAAGACGATAAAGAATTTGATGCAGTTCTCGACTCTATACGAGAAAATATGCTCAATATACTTAATACTATTGGCGATCCTCCAAAAGATCTAGTTCAAACACTAAGTCATGAAGGGTTCACACCCATGTTGGTTAGCTATTGCGGTACTAACATGCCAATTGAAAGCTCCGAGAAACAAGAGATTCTTGTAATTGACGACGAAAAAGAACAAGCCTATCGTCTTTTAAACAAGCTCAGTCGCCAGTTGCAAATCATCGAAATGAAGATGGATATACAGCTGAAGACACGCGAAGACCTCAGTCAACAACAAAAAGAATACTTCCTGCAGCAGCAGATTAAAACAATACAAGAAGAGCTGGGCGGCAACTCGCAGCAGGCTGAAATTGATGAATTCAGAAAAAAGGCAAAAAACAAAAAATGGAGTGCCGAAGTGGCAGAAATATTTGAAAAAGAAGTGCAAAAGTTAGAAAGACTAAATCCGCATGCACCCGACTTCTCCGTTCAGTACGGATACCTTCAAACCATTCTCGAGCTTCCTTGGAACGAATACACCACAGACAATTTCAATTTAAAAAATGCCCAAAAGGTACTCGACAGAGACCACTTCGGCATGGAAAAAGTAAAAGAGCGTATAATTGAACACCTTGCAGTATTAAAACTAAAAGGAGATCTAAAATCGCCTATAATATGCCTGTACGGACCTCCCGGGGTTGGTAAAACATCACTTGGCAAATCAATTGCCGAAGCAATAAATCGTAAATACGTCCGCGTTTCTTTAGGAGGCCTGCACGATGAGTCGGAAATACGCGGTCACCGCCGTACATATATTGGAGCTCTACCGGGCAGAATAATTCAAAACATACAAAAAGTGGGCTCTTCTAATCCCGTTTTTGTATTAGATGAGATAGATAAATTAGGCTCCGATTTCAGAGGCGACCCATCTTCGGCACTGCTTGAGGTACTAGATCCGGAGCAAAACAATGCCTTCCACGATAACTACCTGGCTATCGACTTCGACCTGTCGAAGGTGTTGTTTATTGCAACTGCCAATAATTACAATGCTATTCCCCGAGCCTTACTCGATCGTATGGAACTGATAAATGTTGGAGGCTACATCACCGAAGAGAAAATAGAGATTGCCCATCGCCACCTAGTTCCCAAAGAGTTAGAGAATCATGGAATTGATAAGAAATCGTTCTCAATACCAAAGACTACTCTACAAAAAATAGTAGAAAATTATACACGTGAATCGGGTGTAAGAGAGCTAAACAAGAAAATTGCCAAGATAATGCGTCGTGTGGCACGAAAGATTGCTTCAGAAGAAGTATATCCAAAATCACTTAAAGTAAAAGATCTCAAAGACTATTTGGGTATTGAAGATTATACAAGAGAGCAATATCAGGGTAATGATTATGCAGGAGTTGTAACCGGCTTGGCTTGGACAGCCGTTGGCGGTGAAATTCTTTATGTAGAAAGCTCGCTCAGTCGGGGAAAAGGATCCAAGCTAACCCTTACCGGAAACCTTGGAGATGTCATGAAAGAGTCGGCCATGCTTGCTATGGAATATATCCAGTCGCATGCCGAGGAACTCAACATCAATCCCGTAATATTTGAACAATACAACACCCACGTCCACGTCCCCGAGGGCGCAATACCCAAAGATGGTCCTTCTGCGGGCATCACAATGATCACCTCACTTGTGTCGAGCTACACACAGCGCAAAGTGAGAGCTAATCTTGCAATGACAGGCGAAATAACTCTTCGCGGTAAAGTCCTACCAGTTGGAGGCATACGCGAAAAGATATTAGCCGCAAAACGTGCCGGTATCACAGAAATTATACTGTGCAAGGATAACAAAAAAAATATAGAAGAGATAAACGATATATATATCAAAGGGCTTACCTTCCACTACGTAAGCGATGTAAGAGAAGTACTAGATATTGCTCTACTTAAAGACAAGGTGAAGAATCCAAAACAGTTTATCAAAACCTCATAAACCTTTTCTCCAAAATTTTAAACATAAAAAAGCCCCTTCATTTCTGAAGAGGCTTTTTTATGTTTCTATAAAGAGATGTTTTATTCAGCGTAATATCTAAAATCTTTCAACATATCTTTTAATCTTTTACGTGCAAAAAAGATTCTGCTCTTAACAGTTCCAATTGGCAAACTCAAGTGCTTTGCAATCTCTTCGTACTTATAACCCGATACATGCATCGAAAAAGGAACCTTATATTCGTCGGTAAAACTATTTATTGCTTTATTAATCTCTTTTATTGTGTAAGCACCGTCGGGAGTATCAAATCCTGAATCCTGTGGTAGATTCAAATGATAAAGATTCTCTGTTTTATCTATTATAGTTTGGCTTCTTACAATTTTACGGTAATTATTAACAAAAATATTATGCATTATTGTAAAAACCCATCCTTTGAAGTTTACGTTCTCATAATATTTTTCTCTGTTGTCTAATACTCGAAGAGTGGTCTCTTGCAGTAAATCTTTAGCCTCTTCTCTATCTGCTGTAAGCGTAAGTGCGAAGTTAAACATATTATCCTGGAGACTTAGTAGCTGTTTTTCGAAAGCGTTTTTTGTCTTCATAAGCTTTGACTTTTAAAATGATTGTGTCTTACAAATATAAACGATAATTATTGAAACAAACAATCTTTTAAGATGCAATTATTGTTAATTCGAGTTAAAACACCACTCAAGCAAGCTTACACGCTGATATTAGGCTATTTAATAGCATACAAAAGGTGACAGAAGGGGTATTTATACCCAATATATATTATTTATAACCAGTTAAGGTTCATTCCATTTTGTAACATTTTTGCAACAATTTATTGGTTTGTCAATATGAAATATCTAAACATCTTGTATTGTTAACACGATATATTGGCACACTATTTGCTTAGTTTGTCTTAGTTAAAATTAAAATTTAAAATTCAGAATATATGGTACAAAAAGGTCAAATCGGGGTTACCACCGACAACATTTTCCCCATTATTAAAAAGTTTCTATATAGCGATCAGGAAATATTCCTACGCGAGATAGTTTCAAATGCAGTTGATGCAACTCAAAAGATAAAAACATTATCAGACAGAGGAGAGTTCAAGGGAGAACTGGGCGACCTCTCGGTGAGTGTTTCTATTGACAAGGAGAATAAAACACTCACAATATCCGACAAAGGTATTGGTATGTCAGCAGAAGAGGTTGATAAATACATCAATCAAATTGCACTCTCCTCGGCAAACGAGTTTCTAGATAAATATAAGGATGATGCAAACGCCATAATTGGTCATTTCGGTCTAGGTTTTTACTCATCTTTCATGGTTTCAAAACAGGTTGAGATAATATCAAAATCTTATAAAGACGAAGAAGCGGTAAAATGGACTTGCGATGGCTCTCCTGAATTTACTATGGAGACAGTTGAGAAAGAGAGCAGAGGTACCGACATCGTACTTCATATAGATGATGAGTATAGCGAGTATCTCGAGAAAGGAAGAATTGAGACTCTATTAAATAAATATTGTAAATTCCTTCCCATACCAATCATATTTGGCAAAAAGCAAGAATGGAAAGATGGCAACCATGTTGATACCGAAGAGGATAATGTAATCAACGATATCAATCCTCTATGGCGTCGCCAGCCATCGGCTATAAAAGATGAGGAGTATCTCAGTTTCTATCGCGATCTATATCCTATGTCGCTCACCGAGGAACCAATGTTTTGGATTCATCTCAATGTAGATTACCCATTCAATCTCACTGGGGTACTCTATTTCCCTAAGGTAAAGAGCAATATCGATCTTCAGCGTAATAAAATTCAGTTATACAGCAATCAAGTTTTTGTAACCGATTCTGTTGAGGGTATCGTACCTGAGTTTCTTACCCTGCTGCATGGCGTAATAGACTCTCCCGATATACCGCTCAACGTATCACGTTCATATCTGCAGAGCGACAATAATGTAAAAAAGATATCCAACCACATTACAAAAAAGGTTGCCGATAAGCTAGAAGAATTATTTAAGAAAGATCGAACACAGTTTGAAGATAAATGGGACAGCCTCAAGATGTTTGTTGAGTATGGTATGCTCACCGATGAGAGGTTCAACGATAGGGCCTCAAAATTCTCACTACTTAAGAATGTTGAGGGTAAATACTTCACTTTCGATGAATACAAAACGCTCATTGAAAGCAGTCAGACCGACAAGAATGGTGACGCTATTTACCTCTACTGCAGCAATACACAAGAGCAATACACACACATAGAAGCAGCCAAAGAAAAGGGCTACGACGTACTACAACTCGATGGTCAGCTAGATGTTCACTGGGTGGGACTGCTTGAGCAGAAGTTAGAAAAGACCCGTTTTGTGAGAGTTGATAGCGACACCATAGAGCATATTATCCAAAAAGAGGACATCAAGGAGGTTGAGCTCACCGACGAGCAAAAAGAATCTCTTACCGAGACTGTTAAAGCGCAAATACCAGTAATTATAAACACTGAATTTGGAGTGGAATTCAAATCACTGGGCGAGAATTCAAAACCTATACAAATAACTCAAAACGAATTCTCACGCCGAATGAAAGAGATGGCAGCAATGCAACAGCAAATGGCATTTTATGGCGAGATGCCAGACACCTATCAGGTGGTACTTAACGTGCAGCACCCTCTCATTAAAGAACTACTCGATTCAAGTAAAGATAAGGATAAAGAAACACTGCTCAACGATACAACATCCGATGGCAGACTTAAACATATTGTAGATCTTGCGCTTCTTTCCAACGGAATGCTTAAAGGCGAGGCTCTGAGCAAATTTGTAAAACGTAGCTTCGATAAGGTTTAAAACTGTTATATACAAACTCAATAAACCGGTGAACATTAGTTTACCGGTTTTTTTATAAAAAAACATTACATTTGTGGGATAATATTCTATAAACAAATGAACAAAGTCTACGACGTCACCTACTCTCCCTTTCGGGCATTCACTCGCGACGAATGGAGAATGCTAGAAGAGCACCCTCTGTTTCCTATTTCTGATATAGACTTAACTAAGCTTCAGGCATTAAACGAGCCACTCACGGAGCGAGAAGTTGAGGATATCTACATCCCAATGATTAGTCTCCTTCAAATATACATTACACATTATCGCAATCTGCACAACGAGCTAGATCAGTTTTTTGAAAATACCAGCACCACAATACCATATATAATTGGTATAGCTGGTAGCGTTGCAGCAGGCAAAAGTACCACAGCACGTGTACTTCAGAAACTACTATCTCTCACACCTGGTAATTTAAATGTAGAACTCATCACTACCGATGGATTCCTATACACCAACAAGGAGTTGGAAAACAAAGGCATATTAAATAAAAAAGGATTTCCCGAAAGCTACGATGCAAAAAAGTTGCTTTCATTCCTATCGTCTGTCAAATCTGGTCGAGAAGAGCTTGAAGTACCTGTATATTCACATCTTTATTATGATGTAGTAAAAGACGAAGTTCACAAATTCAAGCGTCCCGATATACTTATTGTTGAAGGTATAAATGTACTGCAGGTCTCAAATGCATTAAAAGCGAGACGTAGAGTGTTTGTTTCTGACTTTTTCGACTACTCAATTTATGTTGATGCAAGCGAAAAGGACCTTCGGCAATGGTACATAGAGCGTTTCAAAAAGTTACAGAAGACAGCTTTCAGCAACCCCGAGTCGTACTTTCATCAATATGCATCATA
>Ga0209075_1000386_pt1 | contig 42881 bp, 55 predicted proteins | sample Stecom2011_FD_187523 | JGI IMG/M metagenome (GOLD analysis project Ga0209075, IMG submission 187523) | Agricultural soil microbial communities from Utah to study Nitrogen management - Steer compost 2011 (SPAdes) (version 2) | ecosystem: Environmental > Terrestrial > Soil > Agricultural land...
CTCACACTCAATACTGAAAATTTCATAAATTACATTAGCGACAGCTATTGTAATTTATGAAATTTTATTCCCCAGCTTTCCATATCAGCATTAATAAAGTCTAGTTTGTACTTTAAAGGAATACCAGATTCTTCAAGCATTGAACCTGGTTCAATGGAAGGGAACAGTTCTTCATAAGTAATCATCTCATTTAAAGAAACACGGCGGTAAATATGTGAACGCGTTAAGTTTTTGGTTACATCTAATCCTGAGGCACCTAATAATTCAACATAATTCTTCACCATTTTACTATGGTATTCAGCAACACGTGTTTTCTTATCTTTCACATCTAGACCAACAGTCAACTTCGGATCTTGAGTTGCAACACCTGTCGGACAAGTATTTGTATTACACAATAATGCTTGAATACACCCCACAGCCATCATCATTGCACGTGCCTGGTAGCATGAGTCAGCGCCCAAAGCCATAGCCCTAGCCACGTGGAATGCTGAACTTACTTTTCCTGAAGCAATAATTTTAATGTGTTTGCGAATGTCTAGTCCGGTTAATATATTATGAACAAAATCTAAACCGTCAATTAAAGGGGCACCAACATAGTTACTAAATTCAGGCGGCGCTGCTCCAGTACCTCCTTCTCCTCCATCTACGGCGATATAATCTGGATAAATATCTAAATGAATCATCGCTTTACAAATCGCAATAAACTCACTCTTATGTCCAATACATAATTTAAACCCTACAGGTTTTCCTCCAGACAAATCCCTTAATTTTTTAATGAATTGAATCATCTCCAAAGGCGTATCAAAAGCGGAGTGGAAAGGAGGTGAAGCCACAAGAGTATGCGGTTTAATGTGACGAATTCGTGCGATTTCCTCTGTATTTTTGGATGCAGGTAGAATTCCTCCATGTCCAGGCTTAGCCCCTTGAGACAATTTCAACTCTATCATTTTCACACTAGGCGTCTTTGATTTCTCAGCAAACAGTTCCGGATTAAAGTTACCTTGCTCGTCTCTACATCCGAAGTATCCTGTACCAATTTGCCAGATAATATCTCCTCCATGTTTTAAGTGGTAATCACTCAGCCCTCCTTCACCCGTGTTGTGTGCGAAGTTTCCGATTTTTGCACCACCATTCAAAGCTTCAATGGCGTTAGAACTTAAAGATCCAAAACTCATTGCAGAAATATTTAAGATACTTGCTGAGTATGGTTGTTTACAATCTTTATTACCAATCATCACCCTAGGGTCATGATTTAAAGTATCAAATGCTTTCGGAGCAACAGAGTGACACATCCATTCATATCCTTCTGCATACAAATCCAATTGTGTTCCGAAAGGAATTGTATCACGAACATTTTTAGCACGCTGGTATACCGATGAGCGGTCTAATCTATTGAATGGGCGTCCATCAATATCCGACTCAATAAAATACTGATACATTTTTGGTCTCAGTTCTTCCATAACATACCTCAAGCGACCAACTACAGGGTAGATTCTTCGGATTGCGTGTTTCTTTTGGAACATATCGACATACCCCAAGATGGTGAGTAACAACACCAATCCAACCAACACATACCAATACATGCTTAAGTAGATAGAAAGCGCAAGTGAAGCGCCTAATAACAACGTACTCGTGATTACAAAATTTCTTCTCATTTTACTACACCTTAATGTTGAGTTTAAAAGCGAAATTTACATTTTTTATTTACTTAATCAAACAGCTCATAAGACTAATGCTCTAATTTATTTCTTATTCTCTGTACAAGAGAGCATTTAGTTTATTCGCGTTATTAAAGTCATTAGCACAAAATATAAAAACCTTAGTTCACACAATATTATTTATGTTAGAACAAAGATGAGTTATTTGATTCAAAAAAGCCACTATTTTATTGAGAGATTATTGGAAAAACATAACAAAAAGAGAAATACAATTAAATAGATGAAAAAATGTATTAAAAACACCATATTTCATAGTCCCAACTAATCATATCAAAGAAGTTCTGAATCCGCAATTAAAATCAAATCTTCTACAATCAAAACATTACATCTAAAACGTAAGCATCTAATTCACAACAGACTAACAATAAAGTTAAATAAATTTGAGCAGACTTCTATTTTGGCTATATTATTTTTTTGGGGTTTTAATTTCCTATTCTACTCATAGAGAAAACATTAAATTGAACAAGCAATAGATTTCTCAAAGCTATTCAACTTGTTGTCCTTAAAGGTTTTAGCCTACAGCCTAACACCCACAAACAAAATAATCAAAAAAGCATTGATTAAAAGATTTTTGATTATCTTTGTGCCCTTAATTAAAACAATAATAATATGAATAACTACGAGACTGTTTTCATTTTAACTCCCGTTTTGTCAGAAGATCAGACAAAGGAAGCAGTAAAGAAGTTTGAAGAAGAGATTAAATCTCTTGGCGGAAAACTAACTAATTCTGAGTCTTGGGGCTTGAAAAAATTGGCTTATCCAATTCAGAAAAAAACAACTGGATTTTATTTTCTTTTAGAATTTGAAGGAGAAGGAAACTTAGTATCTGAATTAGAGGTGACTTTCAAACGTGATGAGCGTGTAATGCGTTTCTTAACTGTAAAAATGGACAAGCACCACAAAGAGTGGGCTGAAAAAAGAAAGTCAAGAATGAAAAGTGCTAAACCTGCAAAGGCTGAAGCAAAGTAATTAAAGTAAAGAACCAAAAAAAATTACAATTATGGCACAAGATGTAAGATATTTATCGCCGGTAAACATTGACATTAAAAAAGATAAATACTGTCGTTTTCAGAAAAGCGGAATTAAATTCGTTGACTATAAAGACGCAGACTTTTTATTGAAACTTTTAAACGAACAAGGTAAAATTTTACCACGTCGTATAACAGGAACTTCTGCTAAGTTTCAAAGTAGAGTTAACAAGGCTGTTAAACGTGCTCGTCACATTGCGATTCTTCCATATGTAGGAGACCAATTAAGATAAGCCTATTTATTAACACATTAATAAGACAATAATGGAAATCATATTAAAGAAGAATGTCGATAAGCTAGGTTACAAAGACGATATCGTTGACGTAAAGCCTGGTTATGCGCTTAACTTTTTAATTCCACAAGGATATGGAACTGTTGCTACAAAGTCAGCAAAAAAAGCGCACGAAGAAGTTTTGAGACAACGTTCTCACAAAGAAGTAAAAATCAAAGAGGAAGCTCAAGAATTAGCGAAGAAAATCGAAGGTGTTACCATCAAGATTGGAGCTAAAGTTGGAGAAAACGGACGTATCTTCGGATCTGTTAACACTATTCAGTTATCTGAAATGTTAAAAGCTGAAGGTGTTGAAGTAGATAGAAGATCTTTGAAAATTGTAGAAGAGCCAATTAAAGAAGTGGGAACTTATACAGGAGTAGCAAACCTTCACAAAGAGGTTTCTGCTGAATTCAAATTTGAAGTTATCGAAGAGTAAATCTTTGCACTCAATATTTAAAAACCGTTCTTACTAAATGTCTGAACGGTTTTTTTTATGACCTACTTTTTAAATTGGGGCATTCGCGTCGGTAATTTGGAAACCCTATCATACATTACGATACTACCCGCTACAGCGACATTCAAAGAGTTTGTACCTGGCAGTTGCACGATTTCATGGCACTTATCCAAAACCTCAGAAGGCAAACCGTTATCTTCTGCTCCTAACAAATAAACTGCTCTTGGGGTATGTTGATATTCACTTAACATTTCAGCTCTGTCGTCTAACTCTACCCCCACTAATCTACTATTGTAGGGAATGTGTTTGTAAAAGTCTTCAAAATCTTCGTAATGAAATAATGGAATTTCACGCCAAGATTTCAACACATCTGAAGCTTGTTTTTTATAGCTTTTCCCTATGGTAAATATGTAAGACGCTCCAAGAATATGAGCAGACCTCCATAAAGTTCCAATATTATATCCCCTTTTAAATTGCATTATTCCAATACCGAAGTAATTGGCATCTTCTGATCTGACTTCCATGGTAACTTATTAGATAGTAATGCGAATTAACGCTTAATAATATGATCAACAGAAAAACGTCCTGGCCCGATAAATAGTAATCCTACAAAACCTGCAAGATACAGTAAAGACAACTCTATTCTTCCAAAAGGAACTCCGCTATGAACAATAAATGCCGCCACAGCCATGGTCGCAATCAAAGGAATTAATGCCAGTCGTGTAAACAACCCAACAGTTACCAATAAGGCGCACAATACCTCAGCAAAAACAGCCATTCCAATAGACAAAGTCACACCGATACCTAGTGGATCCGGAAAATTGATTTCTCCGCTTCCAAAAAGAACATTCATCTTTCCTAAACCATGACCATAAAACATAGAAAGCCCCATAACCAATCTCAACACTAAGGCATTAACATCCTTACCATAAGCCCATTCCTTTGTCAATCTTTTCATCCTTTGTCAATTAAATTATATTTCATAAACACAGTGTTTACTTTGTAAATATAAAGATAAAGATAAATCTAAAACCTAACTCGTGTTTAACAATTAGTCCTACTGAAAATAGGGGATAAAGTATACTTATCCTTAACTTTGCAAAAAAGATTTTAAAATGGCATCAGCAGAAAGAGCAGAAGAACGTAGAGCAAAAATAAAAGCGATACTTAAGGACATAAATACAGGGGAAGAAAAGAAGATTATTGACGGACTTAAAGCCCTAAAAGTCAATGGAGATGACAATGTTATCGCTCCAATTATTGATGTATGGAAAAAAGGCGTTTCTCCTAAGGCAGAAAAAGAAATCATTGCATTTATTGGGGATATAAAATCCTCCTCAAGTGCGCAATCCATAATGGACGTTCTTTTGGATGACGATTACCAAGAAGTTCACATGCCTCTATTAACCACCATTTGGAACAGTAAAGTCGATTATTCGGAATACATTGTAGACTTTGTATCTATTGCAGTTCACAACGACTTTATGGTTGCTTTAGAATGTTTAACCATTATTGAAAATATGGAAGGTCCATTTGAGGAACACCACATTTTAGATGCTGAGATTATTTTGAGAGAGTTCGCTGAAAATCATAATGAAAACAAGACAGAAGACGAAAAGAAAGTTGCTATGATTCTTGAAATTTCGAATCTATTAAAAACTTTTGATAGTCAAACGATGTAAAAAATATTAACCCATAAAAAAAGCCTCGTAATTTTGAGGCTTTTTATTTTAACTCTGAGTGTTCACTCAAATATTCTTATTTTATTTTAGAACAAACCATGTATTTCTGCGTCAATTGCTGAAATGATTTTCCCTAAGTCTTCTGGGTTCTCGTGATAGTTATTATTGTCCACATCAATGATCAGCATTTTCCCTTTATCATAAGTACTGATCCAAGCTTCATAACGTTCATTCAACCTTTTTAGGTAGTCTAATCGAATTGATTCTTCGTATTCTCGTCCTCTTTGTTGAATTTGATTGACCAATGTCGGCACACTTGCTCTAAGGTAAATTAAAAGATCAGGAGAAGAGACAAAGGATTCGATCAAATTAAAAAGTGAGAAATAATTCTCAAAATCACGGGTGGTCATCAATCCCATAGAATGAAGATTTGGTGCAAAAATATAAGCATCCTCATAAATTGTTCTGTCTTGAATGACTACCTTATCGGTTTGTTGAATTTCTTGTATTTGCGTAAATCGGCTATTTAGGTAATATACTTGAAGGTTAAAAGACCATCGTTGCATATCTTCATAGAAATCATTTAAATATGGATTTTGAGATACATTCTCATAATGTGTTTCCCAACCATAGTGCTTAGCTAAAAGCTCTGTTAAGGTTGTTTTTCCCGATCCGATATTACCAGCAACAGCGATATGCATAATTCTACTTATTTAATGATGGACTAAAATACAAATATTGTTTATAATTCTTCGTTTACTTCTCTTGAAATAAAGAATATTTCTTCACACCTGTTTTATCTTTAAAATAGACCGCGTCTCCAAACACTCGGAAATCCTCGACACCTTTTATTGGTAATGATATAGTCAGCTCAGCTCCAGTTCTTCGATGTACCCTCATCAATTCATTTTTACGCAATAAATAAATGTGATTTTCAGTAGGATAAATTTGTAAAACTTTTGGAAAGTCATATTTACGCAACAAACTACCGTAGTAATCAAAAATAAAAACACCGCTTCCTTTATAGAAAAGAAGGAGTTGGTTTTGGCTCTCTACAATCGAGGTGGGGAAACTTTCTAATGTTATTGCCGACAAGTTAGAAATCTCAGTATTTTTCACACTTGATTTAATCCCTTCAAATCTAAACAGTCTTGCATCTTGCTCATCATATATCCAAAATCGGTTAGGATGGTCAGAATAACAAGCTTGAGTGGCATAATCAACACTTAATGACGAAAGATCCACCTTTCCCTCTTGAAAGGTTAAAGTATTGTCTACGAAAACTAACATTTGTTGATTTTCAGAAAACAACAAGGTTTTTAAGGAGTGTCGTGCATCAATTTTCGAAATATCTCCGAATTCTTTTTTGCTTTGTGTGAAAACCACTTGGAAATTTGTGTCTAATTTATGTAAGCTACCTTTACTTGAAACGATTAATTCTTCTAGCGGATTAATGTCCCATGCTTCGATATTTGGATGCGCATAACTATTCAATAACTTCCAAGAATAGTCTTGTCCAAACGAGTAAAAACTTGAATACAACACAAGGACTAAATAAATGCTCAGCAACTTCATGATTGTTTTATATCAATAACTGTGCTATGTTTCAACTTTAAAATATCCTCAACGATACTTCGGTCATTAGATAATCTCGGTACCTTATGTTGTCCTCCCAATTTATTTTTACTTTTCAGCCAATCATCAAATAAATTCGTTCTTGCTTTATGAACGACAGGGAAGTTCAAGGTCAAATCACTAGTTCTTTTCGCATCGTAATCGGAGTTAACTTCTCTCAAGCTTTTGTCCAACAATTTTGAAAATACGGCCATATCTTCTGGTTCTTTTGTGAATTCAACAATCCATTCATGTCCGCCTTGTTTACCTTCTTCCATATAAACAGGACAAGCGGTATAGTCTTTTAAAAGTGAATTTGTTTGTTCACAAGCTTGTTTAATTGCTGAATCAGAATTGTCAACAATTAGCTCTTCACCAAAGACATTGATATAGTGCTTCGTTCGACCAGAAACGATAACACGATATGGTTTTACACTTGTAAAACGAACAGTATCGCCAACGATATATCGCCAAAGTCCACCATTAGTCGAAATCACCATAGCATAGTTTTCACCAACCTTTACATCTTTAATTCCAACTACCTTTTCTGATTTTGTGCCTTTATACTCGGACATGGGAATAAATTCAAAGAATATTCCATAATCCAACATCAACAATAAGTCTCCTCCGATTTCATCTTGAATTCCAAAAAAACCTTCAGAAGCATTATAAGATTCAATATAGTGCATATCATCATGAGGAATAATTTTTCTGAATTCTTTTTCATAGGGTTTAAAGCTCACTCCTCCATGCATCAGAAGTTCAAGATTTGGCCAGACTTCACGAATATCTTTTTTTCCTTTTTTTTCTAGAATTCGGTTCAATAACACTAAGGTCCAACTGGGCACCCCTGAAATACTAGAAACATCCTCATCCATAGTTTCTTCAGCAAGCTTTTCAATTTTCTCTTCCCATTCACTCATCAATGCAGTTTCTCGAGAGGGAATACGCTTTATTTCAACCCACCAAGGCAAGTTTTTTAAAATTATAGAAGATAAATCACCCGTATAACTATCTGGCCTAAGTGTATTTTGTTCTGCAGTACCTCCAACAACAAGGTGTTTACCTTTATACAATTTTGTACTTGGAAAGTGGGAATAATAAATGGCCAATAAATCTTTACCTCCTTTATAATGACAATCTTCAAGTGAATCTTTTGTTACGGGAATAAACTTACTTCGATCAGATGTTGTTCCAGAAGACTTAGCAAACCATAATGTTTCACCTGGCCAAAGAATATCAGTTTCACCATTTACAGCTCGTGTTACCCAGTCTTTTACATCATCATAATCTTGGAGAGGAACATTACGTTGAAAGTCCTCATAATTTTCAATGTCACCGAAGTTATACTTTTGACCGAACTCTGTCCTTCGTCCGTTTAAGATAAGACGTTCAAACCATTCTTTTTGAACCTCCACAGGATGTTTTCTAAAGAGTTCAATTTGATGAATTCTTTTCTTAATAATCCAACCAAAAATAGCATTAAATGGCATAAGTTTCTTTTTATTTCTTGGATGAATATACGAAGATGCTTGAAAAAAAATAAGAATAATCGTAAAACATTACAACCCTTTATGATTTTCTTACGTCTATAGAGTGGGTTTATTATGATTTAAGTTTATGGTTTATGGTAAAAATGGTTGAGGACATAAGTCTTCAACCATTTTTTTTAAATTTTATAGGGCTTATTTTTTCCTTACGAAGATCCTCACAGGAACCCCTTCAAAGTCAAAATGATGTCTTATTTTGTTTTCTAGGAAACGTTTATAACTATCCGGAATATATTGTGGTAAATTACTATAAAAAGCAAATGCAGGGGCGTGTGTTGGAAGTTGGGTAATGTATTTAATATTGACATACTTTCCTTTCAGTGATGGTGGTGGAAAGCGGTCAATTTCTTCTTGCATTACGGTGTTTAACACCGAGGTTTGAATCTTCTTTACACGATTGTTGTATACCTTCATTGCAACTTCTAGCGCCTTATGAATTCGTTGTTTGGTAATTGCAGAAGTGAATAAGATCGGAACATCATTAAAAGGAGCCAATTGAGCACGAATTTTTTCTTCGTATTCTTTAGTTGTCATGGTATCTTTTTCAATTAAGTCCCATTTATTGACAAGTACTACGATTCCTTTATGGTTTTTTTCGCACATATAGTATATATGCAGATCTTGTTTTTGAATACCTTCAGTTGCATCGATCATAAAGATACATACATCAGAGCTTTCAATTGTACGCACAGATCTTAAGACAGAATAATATTCAATATCTTCATTGACTTTAGCTCGTTTTCTAATTCCAGCAGTATCAATCAACAAAAAATCAAATCCATAAGCAGAATAACGTGTATTTACGGCATCACGAGTTGTCCCTGAAATAGGGGTTACGATATTTCTATCTTCACCGATCAAAGCGTTGGCCAAAGAAGATTTCCCCACATTTGGTTTACCAACAATTGCGAATCTAGGTAGGTCACTTTCAGATTCAATTGTTTTAGTTTTAAATTCTTTTACAATATCATCTAACAATTCTCCAGTACCCGAACCACTTGCTGCAGCAATATCATAAACATCTCCTAATCCAAAAGACCAAAACTCAGATGATAATCCGACCCTTGCAGTATTGTCTACTTTGTTTGCTGCAATAAATATTTTCTTATTTGAAGAACGGAGTAATTTCGCTACTTTATCATCAAGATCAGTTGCACCTGTTGTAACATCTACAACAAAAACGATAACACTCGCTTCTTCTATAGCAATTTCAACCTGTTTTCTAATTTCACTTTCAAAAACATCATCAGATCCTTTCACGTATCCCCCAGTATCGATCACAGAATACTCATACCCTATCCATTCTCCTTTCCCGTATATTCTATCACGCGTTACACCACTCATCTCCTCAACGATGGCATTTCTTGATTCTGTTAAACGATTAAAAAGAGTTGACTTTCCAACATTAGGACGACCAACGATTGCAACTATATTACTCATAACTAATATCCGTATTTTTTAAGTTTCCCTTCATTATTACGCCAATCTTTATCGACTTTAACAAAAGTTTCTAAGAAAACATGCTTATCCACAAATTTTTCGATGTCCTTACGGCTATCGATTCCGATATATTTAAGCTGTCTTCCTTTTGCACCAATTATAATTCCTTTTTGAGAATCTCTTTCAACAATAATGTTTGCTCTAATTCTAATGATGTCAGGCTCTTCGATATATTCAACAACCTCAACCTGGCATGCGTATGGCACTTCTTTTTTTAGGTTTAGGAAGATTTTCTCACGAATAATTTCAGAAATAAAGAAACGCATTGGGCGATCAGAAATAGCATCCTTGTCAAAGAAGGCTGGAGAATCTGGTAAATGCTCTAAAATAAGATCAAGAATAGGCTCTACGTTAAAATTGTGTAAAGCTGAAACAGGCAGAACCGTAGCATTAGGTAGTTCTTTTTTCCAATATGCTATTCTATCTCCCACTACATCTTGGTCTCTTAGGTCTACTTTATTGATCAGGCAGATTACTGGGACTTTCAATGATTTAATTTTCTCTAAGGTTTCTTTGTGGTTCATGGTGTCCTCGAAGACATCAGTAATAAACAGAAGAACATCAGCATCACGAAGAGAAGTGTCTACATATTTCATCATAGCATCGTGTAATTCATACGCTGAATTCACCACACCAGGAGTATCTGAAAATACAATTTGATAATTTTCATGATTAAGAATCCCTCTGATTCTATGCCGTGTAGTTTGAGCTTTCGAGGTAACAATAGAAAGTTTTTCACCCAACAAGCGATTCATTAAAGTAGACTTACCTACATTTGGACTACCAACAATATTAACAAAACCAGATTTATGATTCATTCTCAAATATATTTAAAGCACAAAATTGCAAAATAAATAGTTATAAATAAAAAAAGAGGCTGCCTAAAGTTATGACAGCCTCGTAATAATTTATAACAATGAAGATTATTTCTCTTCTTTATCGTCTTTTTTATCCTCTTTTTTAGGAGTTTCCTTTTTTTCTTCAGCTTTTTTAGGAGCTTCTTTTTTTGCTTTAGGCTCTGCTTTTTTAGCAGTTTCCTTTTTGGCTTTAGGCGCTTCCTCTTTTGCTTCCGATTTAGTTTCTTCCTTTGCTGCTCCTTCAGTTGCAGTAGTTTCAGCTTTAGCTGTACCACCACCTCTTCTTGAACGACGCGTTTTCTTTTCTTTTGGTTCTTTGGTCATCAACTCGTTGAAGTCAACCAATTCGATCATACACATCTCAGCATTATCACCCAATCTAGTTCCTGTACGAATTATACGTAAGTATCCACCTGGACGATCAGCAATTTTTGGAGCAACCTCGCGGAATAGCTCAGTAATCGCATCTTTACTTTGAAGGTAGCTAAATACTACACGACGTGAGTGCGTTGAATCCGTTTTTGCTTTAGTAAGCAATGGTTCTAAATAAACGCGAAGTGCTTTAGCTTTTGCTACAGTTGTATTGATTCTTTTATGTTCGATTAAGGAGCACGCCATGTTGGCAAGCATTGCTTTTCTATGCGCAGATTTTCTCCCTAAACTTTTTGTTTTTTTACCGTGTCTCATTTTAAAGTCTTATATCAGTTTTTACTCTTTGTCTAATTTATATTTAGACGTATTCATTCCAAACGACAATCCTTTAGCCTCAACTAGGTCTTCAAGTTCGGTAAGGGATTTTTTACCAAAGTTTCTGAACTTCAATAAGTCGTTTTTATTATAGACTACTAGATCACCTAAAGTATCAACATCCGCTGCTTTCAAACAGTTCAATGCACGAACAGATAAATCCAGATCAATTAGTTTCGTTTTCAACAATTGACGCATGTGTAGCGATGTCTCGTCGAATTCTTCAGTTTCAGATTTAATTTCACTATCTAAAGTGATGCGCTCATCAGAGAACAGCATAAAGTGGTGAATTAAAATCTTTGCAGCTTCCTGTAATGCATCTTTTGGATGAATAGAACCATCTGTAACGATGTCAAAGATTAATTTTTCATAATCTGTTTTTTGTTCTACACGGAAGTTTTCAACAGTATATTTTACGTTTTTAATAGGCGTAAAAATAGAGTCGATAAAAATTGTTCCGAACGGAGAGTTTGCAGTTTTGTTTTCCTCTGCAGGAACATAACCACGTCCTTTAATAATTTTAAGCTCAATGTCTAACTTCACAGAAGTATCCATATTGCAAAGTACTAAATCAGGATTAAGCACTTGGAATCCAGTTGTGAATTTCCCAATATCACCCGCCGTAAAAGTATCTTGTCCTCCTACAGAGATAATAACAGTTTCTTCATCTTGGTCTTCGATTTGTTGTTTAAAACGAACTTGCTTAAGATTAAGGACTATCTCAGTTACATCCTCAACTACACCTTTGATAGTAGAAAACTCATGGTCAACTCCTTCAATTCTTATTGAAGATATTGCGAAACCCTCTAATGAAGAAAGTAATATACGTCTTAAAGCGTTTCCAACGGTAATCCCATAACCCGGTTCCAATGGACGGAACTCGAATTGTCCAACGTGATCGTCAGACTCAATCATGATTACCTTGTCCGGCTTTTGAAAATCTAAAATAGCCATAATAATATATTAGTTTTTATTTAGAATATAATTCTACAATCAGTTGTTCCTTGATGTTTTCAGGGATCATTTCTCTTGAAGGAGTATTTAACATAGTACCCGACATTGTAGAAGGGTTCCAATTCAACCAATCGTAATCTGTTGTTCTAGAGGCAATAGAATTAGTAATCGCTTCTAAAGATTTAGATTTCTCACGCACACCAACAACATCTCCTTCACGAAGTGAATAAGACGGAATGTTTACAACTTTACCATTAACGGTTATGTGTTTATGAGAAACAAATTGACGTGCAGCACTACGCGTAGGAGCAATTCCCAAGCGATAAACTGTGTTGTCTAAACGAGACTCACAAAGAATCAAAAGGTTTTCACCAGTAATTCCTTTCATTGCAGAAGCTTTCTTAAAAAGGTTCAAGAACTGACGTTCAAGAATACCATAAGTGTACTTTGCTTTTTGTTTTTCGGTCAACTGAATAGAATATTCAGATTGTTTACCTCTTCTTTTGTTTGGTCCGTGTTGTCCCGGTCCATAACTTCTTTTTTCCAGTGCTTTATCTGGGCCAAAAATTGGTTCTCTAAATCTACGAGCAATTTTCGACTTTGGTCCTGTATATCTTGCCATACTATTATATTATAATTGGGGAACTGAGAATTAAGGCATCTTCCTTCGTCAGTGGGTTTCCCCGGTGTTTAAAAATTATACTCTTCTACGTTTTGGTGGGCGACAACCATTATGAGGTAATGGAGTAACATCATTGATTTCTGTTACTTCAATTCCTGAGTTATGAATTGCACGTATAGCTGATTCTCTACCAGAACCTGGGCCTTTTACGAACACTTTCACCTTACGTAATCCGAAGTCATGCGCTTCTCTAGCACACTCCTCAGCAGCAACTTGTGCAGCATAAGGGGTGTTCTTTTTAGAACCTTTGAAGCCCATTTTACCTGCTGAAGACCAAGATATTACTTGTCCTTGAGCATTGGTTAAAGATACAATGACATTGTTGAAGGTAGCTTGAATATGCGCTTCACCAACAGCATCTACTTTAACATTTTTCTTCTTCTTTTGATTAGACTTTGCCATATTAATAACTATTATTTAGTTGCTTTTTTCTTGTTTGCAACAGTTTTTCTTCTACCTTTTCTTGTTCTAGAGTTGTTTTTGGTACGTTGTCCACGTAGAGGCAATCCAGATCTATGTCTAACTCCTCTGTAACATCCGATGTCCATTAAACGTTTAATGTTTAATTGTACTTCTGAACGTAAAGCACCTTCCACTTTAATTTCGTTAATAGTATTACGAATCAAACCAATTTGATCATCGTTCCATTCTGAAACTTTGATGTTCTCATCAATACCATTAGCCTTTAAGATTTCTTTTGCTCTGCTACGTCCAATTCCAAAGATGTATGTTAATCCAATAACACCTCTTTTGTTTTTTGGTAGGTCTATTCCTGCAATTCTCGCCATAACTTATTCTATTAGCTTATCCTTGTCTTTGTTTAAACTTAGGATTTTTTTTGTTTATAACGTAAACTCTTCCTTTTCGTTTTACGATAATGCAATCATCTGATCGCTTTTTAACTGAAGCTCTTACTTTCATTTTACTTACTATTTACACGTTCTATATAACGTACTCTTATTTATATCTAAATGTTATTCTTCCTTTTGTTAAATCATAAGGAGACATTTCTACTTTAACACGGTCTCCAGGAAGAATCTTAATGTAGTACATTCTCATCTTTCCAGAAATGTGCGCGGTAATTACATGTCCATTTTCTAATTCAACTCTAAACATTGCATTAGATAATGAATCTATAATTGTTCCGTCTTGTTCTATCGATTGTGTTTTTGCCATAATACTTTTATTACATTCCAGACATTTCGCCTTGCGTACGACGTCCTCTAATTTTAGTTCCTTCCATTAATCCATCGTAATGACGATTTAAGAGATAAGACTCAATTTGTTGTAAAGTATCCAACACAACTCCGACCATAATTAATAACGATGTTCCTCCGAAAAACAGAGCAAATCCATCACCTACACCAAACTGTACAGCTATTGCAGGGATAATCGCAATTAATGCTAAGAATACAGAACCAGGTAAGGTAATCTTAGACACTAAATTATCGATATAATTTGCTGTTTCATCGCCAGGTCTTACTCCAGGAATAAATCCTCCATTACGTTTCATGTCATCAGCCATCTTCTTAGGGTTGATCATGATTGCCGTATAGAAATAAGTAAATACGATAATCAGAACAAATAATACTAGATTATACCAGAATCCAAAAATTCCGAACTGTTTTTCAATAAACATAACTGGAACCGTCATGATTGCTTGCGCAAAAATGATTGGCATTACACCCGAAGCATTTACCTTAATCGGCAAATAAGAACGAGCACCTTGTGCGTCAACTGCACCACCTCTAGCTCCGGCAACACGCTTTGCATAATTCATAGGGATTTTTCTTACCCCCTGAACTACTAAAACGGTAACCATAACGATGAGCATGAAAACGATAACTTCGATAATTACAATTAAGAAAGAATGTTGTGCTGTCTCAGCCACAAAAGATTGTGGAAGACGCGCTATAATTCCAACTGTAATTAACAAAGAGATACCATTTCCAACACCTTTATCGGTGATACGTTCACCAAGCCAAACAGCGAACATTGCTCCGGCAACTAGTACCAAAACAGACTGCGTCCACCATAATGGAGAATCGATAAATTGTTCAGGTATAGCATTTTTACCAGCAACATACAACGATAAATAACCTGGAGCTTGAACAGCACAGATTATAATTGTAAGTATACGGGTATAATTGTTGATTTTCTTTTGACCACTTTCCCCTTCTTGCTGCATTTTTTGAACAGCTGGTACAGCCATTCCCATCAATTGCATAATAATCGATGCAGAAATGTAAGGCATAATACCTAAGGCAAGGAAAGATGCATTCGTAAATCCTCCTCCTGACAACAGACCAAGTAAACCTTCAATAGTTCCGGCTTCGGCACCATCAGTAGCTAGCTTAGAACTATCAACACCTGGTAAAACAATAAACGATCCGATTCGGAAAACGAGAATTAGGGAAAAGGTTATTAATAACCTTTTCCTTAGTTCTTCAACTTTCCAAATATTACTTATATTTTCTATTAGTTTCTTCATCTGGGTAAAATAGTTTGCAAATTTAATTAGATTTCTGAACAATCACCACCTTTTGCTTCAATATCTGCTTTTGCAGATGCAGAAAACTTGTGTGCAGAAACGCTAATTTTTGCTGTCAGTTCACCTCTTCCAAGGATTTTAACTAATTCTCTATTCCCTAATAAACCATTTTCACGTAGTACATCAGGATTGATTTCAGTAAGGTTTTTACGGTCCACTAAGGATTGAATAACATCAAGATTAACTGCTTTATATTCAACTCTATTGATGTTCGTAAATCCGTATTTTGGAACACGTCTTTGTAGTGGCATTTGTCCACCTTCGAAACCAATTTTCTTACTATAACCAGATCTAGATTTAGCTCCTTTATGTCCACGCGTTGCTGTACCTCCGTAACCAGAACCCTGACCACGACCGATACGACGGTGACTATGAGTAGAACCCTTCGCTGGTTTTAAATTATTTAGACTCATTGCTTTTTAATTTTAAGATTTTTACTCAACTACTTCAACTAAATGTTGAACTTTAGCAACCATACCCAAAATTTGAGGAGTTGCCTCTTTTTCAACGATATGATTCATTTTACGTAGTCCTAATGCTTTAACCGTGTCTTTTTGACGTTGTGTTCGGTTAATAGCACTTCTTACAAGTTTAATTTTAATTGTCTTATTTGCCATTATAAATTATATTAACCGTTAAACACTTGTTCCATCGTAATCCCACGTTGTTTTGCTACAGACAAAGCATCCCTCATTTGAGCAAGTGCATCGATTGTAGCTTTAACCACGTTTGCTGGATTTGATGATCCTTGAGATTTAGCCAAAACATTATGTACTCCAGCGCTTTCCAATACAGCACGCATTGCACCACCGGCAATTACACCTGTACCTTCAGAAGCTGGTTTGAGTAAAACTCTTGCTCCACTATATTTACCTTTCTGTGTGTGAGGCACAGTCCCGTTAATAATTGGAACTTGGATTAGGTTCTTTTTCGCATCATCAATTCCTTTAGAAATTGCTTCAGTTACTTCATTTGCTTTACCTAAACCTTGGCCAACGATTCCGTTTTCATTTCCAACCACTACGATTGCAGAGAAACTGAATGTACGACCCCCTTTAGTTACTTTAGTAACCCTGTTAATTCCAACTAACTTGTCTACAAGTTCTAAGTCAGCTGGTTTAACTCTATTATTAATTTTTGCTGCCATTTTTATTAAAGTTTTAATCCACCTTCTCTTGCTCCGTCAGCAAGCGATTTCACTCTACCATGATATAAATAACCATTACGGTCAAACTTCACAGCTTCGATGTTGGCCTTAATTGCTTTTTCAGCGATTAATTTACCTACGAATTTAGCTTGTTCGATTTTCGGAAGGTTTTCACATTCTTTCACTCCTTGAGACGATGCAGAAACTATAGTTTCTCCTTTCAAGTCATTAATTACTTGTGCGTAAATTTGTTTGTTACTTCTATACACAGTAAGTCTTGGAAGTGTCTCAGTACCCGTTAAATTCTTACGGATTCTTTTCTTAATTTTAGCTCTTCTAGCTATTTTATTAAATGCCATTTTTACTTATGTTATTAAGGTTATTTACCTGCCGCTTTACCAGCTTTTCTTCTTACATACTCACCTTGTAAGCGAATACCTTTACCTTTATAAGGTTCAGGTTTACGGAAGGAACGAATTTTGGCAGCTACGTGTCCTAACAGTTGTTTATCAGAAGACTCTAATGTTACAACTGGTGCTTTACCTTTAGCGGTTTCTGCAGTTACCTTAATTTCATCAGGTATTTGGAAAACAATAGGGTGAGAGTGTCCAACAGACAAAGTCAAAATTTGACCTTGTGCATCAGCTCTAAAACCAACTCCTATTACTTCTAATACCTTTTTGTACCCTTCCGTTACGCCTTCAATCATATTACCAACTAACGCTCTATATAGACCGTGTTTAGCTCTATGATCAGGTGCGTCCGATGCGCGGTTGAATGTAATTACTCCATCTTCAATTACTACTGTGATTGCAGGATCAAACTCTTGTGTGAGTGTTCCTTTTGCACCTTTCACTGAAATGAGGTTTCCATCCATTTTAATTTCTACTCCACTCGGGATGCTTATTGGGGATTTACCTATCCTTGACATTGCTAATTATTACTTTATAAATTAATAAACGTAACAAAGAACTTCACCACCTACTTTTTCAACTCTTGCTTCTTTATCTGTCATCAAACCTTTTGATGTTGAGATAATCGCAATACCTAGTCCATTAAGTACACGTGGCAATTCTTTTGAATTACTATACTTTCTTAATCCTGGTGAAGATACACGCTCTAACTTAGTTATCGCTGGAACCTTCGTTGAAGGATTATATTTAAGTGCAATTTTAATTACTCCTTGTTTGTCATCCTCTTCTACTTTGTAGTTTGCGATGTACCCTTTTTCAAAAAGGATTTTCGCCATTGCTACCTTCGTTTTCGAAGAAGGAATTTCAACAATTTTCTTGTTTACACTGCTCGCATTTCTTATGCGAGTCAAAAAATCTGCTATTGGATCTGTATTCATATCTTTACTTACTATAGATTACCAACTTGCTTTTTTAATTCCTGGTATTTTACCAGAAAGTGCCATTTCTCTAAATGTCACCCTTGAAAGCCCAAATTGTCTCATATACCCTCTTGGACGACCTGTTAAATTACAACGATTATGTAACCTCACAGCCGCAGAGTTTTTTGGCAATTTTTGAAGTCCTTCCCAGTCTCCAGCATCCTTAAGCGCTTTACGCTTATCCGCATACTTCTCAACTAAGGCTTGTCTTTTGCGCTCACGCGCTTTCATTGATTCTTTAGCCATACTATTGTTTTTTTGTGAATGGGAACTTAAAAGCATCTAATAATGCCTTTGCTTCTTCATCACTATCCGTTGATGTAACGAAAGTGATATCCATTCCTAAAATTTTATTTACTTTATCTATGTCGATTTCTGGAAAAATAATATGTTCTTTTACCCCCATATTAAAGTTTCCACGTCCATCGAATCCCTTAGCAGGAACTCCTTTAAAGTCACGTGTACGAGGAAGAGCGATTGAGATCAATCGATCTAAAAATTCATACATGTTATCTCCACGAAGAGTTACTTTAGTTCCAATCGGCATTCCTTTTCTTAACTTAAAGTTAGAAACGTCTTTCTTTGAAACTGTAGCAATTGGTTTTTGACCTGTAATTGCTGTAATATCTTCGATAGCACCATCGATAATTTTCTTGTCTGCTACTGCTTCTCCAATTCCTTGAGAGATAATAATTTTCTCAATTTTTGGTACACGCATTACAGATTTAAATCCGAATTGCTTTTGCAAAGTAGGAACTACTTCCTCCTGGTACTGTTTTCTAAGTCTTGGTATGTAACTCATTACTTAATTTCTTCTCCTGATTTCTTAGCGTATCGAACTAGCTTTCCATCCTTGTTTAACTTACGACCAATTTTAGTTGGTTCTCCGTTAACTACAAGCATGAGGTTGGAAATGTGCAGACTCGCTTCTTTCTCCACAATACCACCTTGAGGATTTGCTGCGTCTGGCTTTGCATGACGTTTAACAACGTTTGCTCCTTCCACGATCGCACGATCCTTTTTTCTGTCTATTGAAAGAACTTTTCCTTCTTGACCTCGGTGTACTCCGCTAATGATCTTAACGGTGTCACCTACTTTAATGTGTAATTTCTTTTGCATGATGTTACGATTTTAAAGCACTTCAGGTGCTAATGAAACAATTTTCATGTAATTGTTATCACGCAGCTCCCTTGCTACTGGTCCAAAAATACGAGTTCCTCTCATTTCGTCCGCTTGGTTCAAGAGAACCACAGCATTATCATCGAAGCGAATATAAGAACCGTCAGGACGACGGATTTCTTTTTTCGTTCTTACTACCACAGCCTTGGCTACTTGTCCTTTTTTGACGTTACCAGAGGGCATTGCGCTCTTGACAGAAACCACTATTTTATCTCCAATAGAAGCGTAACGACGTTTTGTACCTCCGAGAACTCGGATACACAATACTTCTTTCGCTCCACTATTGTCGGCAACTGCAAGTCTTGATTCTTGTTGTATCATTTCTTAATGATTATTTAGCTCTTTCTAAAATTTCTACTACTCTCCAATTCTTTGTCTTAGACAAAGGTCGGCACTCACGAATTGTAACAGTATCTCCTACGTTACAATCATTTTTTTCATCGTGGGCCACAAATTTAGTAGATTTTTTTATGAATTTACCATATTTCTGATGTTTTACTTTTCTTTCTACTGTAATAACGATTGATTTATCCATCGCATCGCTAGTTACAACACCAGTTCTTTCTTTTCTTAAATGTTGATTTTCCATATCAAGGCATTTTCTAAATTGCCAGCTTACGCTTGGCTGTTTCTTTTAGTCAACTCCGTATTCAATCTAGCGATTGTCTTTCTCAACGATTTAATTTGAAGTGGATTTTCTAAAGGAGACACTTTGTGTGTCAAGATTAGTTTTTCCAATTGCTCTGTTGAGTTATCAAGACGATCTTTAAGATCTTCTAGGGATAATTGAGTGATTTCTTCTTGTTTCATTTGTTTTTTTATTTACCTGGGATTACATAATCGTTACGTGTAACGAATTTACATTTTACAGGAAGCTTTTGAGCTGCCAAACGAAGCGCTTCTTTAGCTACTTCATAAGGAACACCATCTGCTTCGAATAAAATTCGTCCTGGTTTAACAACAGCAACCCAGTGACTTGGAGCACCTTTACCTTTACCCATACGTACCTCTGCAGGTTTAGACGTAACAGGTTTGTCAGGGAAAATACGAATCCAGACTTTACCTTCTCTCTTCATGTATCTAGTAACGGCTATACGTGAAGCTTCAATTTGTCTGGATGTGATCCAAGCTGGTTCCAAGGTTTTAAGTCCAAAAGATCCGAAAGCGACAGTGCTTCCTCTTTGAGCAAGACCTGTGTTTCTTCCTTTTTGAGCTTTTCTAAATTTGGTTTTCTTTGGTGATAACATCTTTCAGTACGTTTTAAGAATTCAACTTATTTTTTCTTTCTTTTAGCACCGCCACGACGACCAGCACCTTTCTTTTGAGACTCAAGCCCAATATTTGGTGAAAGATCGCGTTTTCCGAAAATCTCACCTTTACAGATCCATACCTTGATACCGATACGTCCGTAAGTTGTGTGAGCTTCTGCCAATGCATAGTCAATATCAGCTCTAAATGTATGCAATGGAGTTCTACCATCTTTGTACATTTCGTCACGTGCCATCTCTGCCCCGTTCAAACGACCTGATATTTTAACTTTGATTCCTTCAGCACCCATTCTCATAGTAGAAGCAACCGACATTTTGATTGCTCTTCTAAAAGAAATACGTGCTTCAATTTGACGTGCAATATTATCCGCTACCAATTGAGCATCCAATTCTGGACGTTTAATCTCAAAAATATTGATTTGGATTTCTTTATTCGTCAATTTTTTAAGCTCTTCTTTAAGCTTGTCAACCTCTTGACCACCTTTACCAATTATCACCCCTGGACGTGACGTATTGATAGTAACAGTAACCAATTTTAGCGTTCTTTCGATGATTACTTTAGAAATACTAGCACGTGATAAACGAGCGTGTAGATATTTTCTAATCTTATCATCCTCAACAATTTTATCCGCATAGTCAGACCCTCCATACCAGTTAGAATCCCAACCGTGGATGTAACCTAATCTATTTCCTATTGGATTAGTTTTTTGTCCCATTTTCTAATTTTTAACTCCGTCCACAACAATACGTACGTGGTTGGATCGTTTTCTAATTCTCGCCGCTCTACCTTGAGCCCTTGGTTGAATTCTCTTCAACATTCCGGCTTGTGAAACTTCAATAGTTTTCACAATTAACTCTTCATCCTCCAAGCTCTTGTCTTCGTTTTTCACCTCCCAGTTTGCAATTGCAGAACGCAAAAGTGTTGAAAGGCTTTTAGAAGCTTCCTTTGGATTATGTTGCAATATGTTTAGCGCCTTATTTACTTCAACTCCACGAATAAGATCAGCAACTAATCTCATTTTTCTCGGAGCGATAGGAGAGTTCTTAAGCGATGCAAATGCAATCGACTTGTTCTCTTCCTTTCTTTGTTCGGCTTTTAATCTTTTTCTAGCACCCATGATACGAAGTTTAAATTATCTTCTTTTATCTTTTTTATTACCTGCATGTCCTCTGAAGTTACGCGTTGGTGCGAATTCTCCAAATTTATGCCCTACCATATTCTCAGTCACATAAACAGGAATAAATTTATTTCCGTTGTGAACTGCTATTGTGAATCCAACAAAATCAGGAGTAATTGTAGAGGCACGAGACCATGTTTTAATTACACTCTTAGATTTTGAGGACTGTGCTGCTTCCACTCTTTGCACTAACTTATAGTGAACAAATGGTGGTTTCTTTAATGACCTACTCATATCCTATTTCTTTCTTTTCTCGATGATAAACTTATCTGAATATTTCTTTGGTGTACGCGTTTTGTACCCTTTTGCAGGAATACCATTACGCGAACGTGGGTGACCACCTGAATGACGCCCTTCACCACCACCCATAGGGTGATCGACAGGGTTCATTACTACACCTCTCACACGAGGGCGACGTCCTAACCATCTTGTACGTCCAGCTTTACCAGATACTGATAAACTATGGTTATGGTTAGAAACAGCACCGATTGAAGCTAGACACGTTGTTAAGATCATACGCACCTCACCAGATGGCATTTTAAAAATACCATATTTACCTTCACGGGCAATCAGTTGAGCTGAAGTTCCAGCTCCACGAGCAATAACTCCACCTTTTCCTGGTGTCATTTCAACATTATGTACAGTAGTTCCTAAAGGAATATCTGCGATGTACATTGCATTTCCAACTTTTGGAGTTGCATTTTTTCCAGAGATGACTTCGTCACCAACATTTAGACCTTCTGGCGCAATAATATAGCGCTTCTCACCATCTTTGTAGAAAAGTAAAGCAATATTAGCTGTACGATTTGGATCGTACTCAATCGTCTTTACAGTCGCAGGAATATCCGCTTTATCTCTTTTGAAGTCGATAACACGGTACTTCTGCTTGTGACCACCTCCTACATATCGCATTGTCATACGACCAGAGTTGTTACGTCCACCTGATTTCTTTCTAGAAGAAACAAGCGACTTCTCTGGCTTAGACGTTGTGATCTCAGAGTAATCACTGATGAGTTTGTGTCTTTGCCCTGGAGTTGTAGGCTTGAATTTTTTAAGACTCATTTCTTTTAATTAATTAAACATTAGTAAACAGATCAATCGTTTCTCCTTCGGCAACAGTAACTATTGCTTTTTTAAAGCGCTTGCTACGTTCCTCAACGATACCTTTGTTAGTAAACTTAACAGAGGGTTTTCCACCGCCATAATTCATTGTACGTACAGATTCAACTGATACGCCATACATGTTCTCGACGGCTTTTTTAATTTCTATCTTATTCGCTCTATGGTCAACTACGAAAGTGAATCTGTTATTCATTTCACTATCGATTGTTGCCTTTTCTGTAATAAGTGGTTTTTTAATAATTGTGTTCATCACCAATTAGTTTAAAATCTTTTCAATTACTTCAACTGCATCTTTTGCAATTACAATTTTCTTAGCATTCAACACATCATAAGTGTTAAGAGAATCAGCTGAAACAACCTTAACATTCTTAATGTTCTTCGCTGATTTGTATGCATTGTCATTGTTATTTCCAACAATAAACAAAGCTTTCTCGCTATCCAATTTCAACGCAGTCAAAATTGATAAAAACTCTTTTGTTTTTGGTGTGTCAAACTTCAATCCATCAAGGACAAGAATTCCTTCTTCTTTTGCTTTTAAAGAAAGGGCTGAACGTCGAGCTACTCTTTTCAACTTAATGTTAAGGTCAAAACGGTAGTTTCTTGGACGTGGTCCAAACGCACGACCTCCTCCTCTAAAGATTGGACTTTTAATAGAACCAGCACGCGCTGTACCTGTTCCTTTTTGTTTTTTAATCTTTCTAGTACTTCCAGTGATGTCAGCTCTTTCTTTAGACTTATGCGTACCTTGACGTTGATTAGCCAAGTATTGTTTAACATCTAAATAAATTGCGTGATCATTTGGCTCAATTCCGTAAATTGAGTCAGACAATGTTACCTTATCTGAAGTAGCTTTACCTTTTGTATCTAATACTTTTGCTTCCATTACTTCTCAATTATTACAGTTGAACCTTTAGCTCCTGGGATGGAACCTTTAACTACTAAAATGTTTTTATCGGCAAGTACTTTCAAAACCTGTAGGTTTTCGATAGTTACTCTTTTGTTACCTGTTTGACCAGCCATTTTCTTTCCTTTGAAAACACGACCTGGTGTAGAGGCAGCACCGATAGAACCTGGAGCTCTCCTCATGCTCTGTTGACCATGAGTTGTTTCTGAACCTCCAAATCCGTGGCGTTTAACAACACCTTGGAAACCTTTACCTTTTGATATTCCTGAGATATTTACAAAATCTCCTTCTGCAAAAAGTGAAGCATCAACAACTTCTCCTGCTTTAAGCTCTTGCTCAAAACCATCAAACTCTACTAAGTTTGATTTTGGCGTTGTTTTTACTTTTTTAAAGTGACCTAGCAAAGCATTCGGAGTGTTCTTTTCTTTACGTTCTCCGAATCCTAGCTGGATAGCATCGTAACCATCTCTATCACTTGTCTTAACTTGTGTTACTACACAAGGACCAGCTTCTATCACTGTGCATGGCGTTGCCTTACCCTCGACACTGTAGACACTAGTCATACCGATTTTTCTTCCAATAATTCCTGGCATTCTTCCTTTATTATAATTAAACTTTGATTTCTACGTCCACACCACTTGGTAACTCTAAACGCATTAGAGCATCTACAGTCTTTGAAGACGAACTATAAATATCTAACAATCTCTTGTAAGAACATAGTTCAAACTGCTCACGCGCTTTTTTGTTAACGTGTGGTGATCTTAATACAGTGTAAATTCTCTTGTGTGTTGGAAGTGGAATTGGACCACTAACTACAGCTCCAGTAGTTTTTACTGTTTTAACGATTTTCTCAGCCGATTTATCAACTAAGTTGTAATCGTAAGACTTTAATTTTATTCTAATTTTCTGACTCATTACTTATAAATTAAGCGGTAACATTTCCTTTTATTTTAGCGATAACCTCGTCTGCGATGTTCTTTGGACAAACATCATAGTGTGAAAACTCCATAGTTGAAGTTGCACGACCAGATGAAAGTGTTCTCAATGTAGTAACGTATCCAAACATTTCTGAAAGTGGAACGATTGCTTTTACAACCTTTGCTCCATGACGATCATCCATTCCTTGCATTTGACCACGTCTTCTATTCAAGTCGGCTACAACATCCCCCATGTTTTCTTCTGGGGTAACAACCTCAAGCTTCATGATTGGCTCAAGTAATTGTGGGTTTGTTTTAGGAACAGCATGACGGTAAGCCATTTTTGCAGCTACCTCAAACGATAGTGAATCTGAATCGACTGCGTGGAAGGATCCATCAATCAACTCAACTTTTAGTGAATCCATAGGATAACCAGCTAAAACTCCATTTTTCATAGCAGTTTCAAAACCTTTTTGAACAGATGGAATGTATTCACGAGGAACGTTACCACCTTTAATGCTGTTAATGAATTCTAAACCTGTTTTCTCTTCGTCATCTTGCGGACTAATCTTAACAACGATGTCTGCGAATTTACCACGTCCACCAGATTGTTTTTTATAGGTCTCCCTATGTTCAACTGGAGTTGAAATTTGTTCTTTGTAAGAAACTTGTGGTTCACCTTCGTTTACTTCAACTTTAAATTCACGCTTTAAACGCTCAATAAGTACCTCAAGGTGTAACTCTCCCATTCCAGAGATAACGGTTTGACCTGAGTCATCATTTGATGTAATCTGGAACGTTGGATCCTCTTCAGATAATTTATTTAATCCAACAGAAAGTTTATCCACATCAGCCTTTGTTTTTGGCTCAATAGCGATACCAATTACAGGCTCAGGGAAAGACATAGACTCCAATACAATTGGGTGTTTTTCATCACACAAAGTATCACCTGTACGGATATCTTTAAATCCTACTGCTGCTCCAATATCTCCACATTCTAATACATCAATAGCATTTTGCTTGCTTGAGTGCATTTGGAATAAACGTGAAATACGTTCTTTCTTATTCGTACGTGTGTTGTATACATAAGAACCTGCCTCAATCTTACCTGAGTAAGCTCTAACAAAACATAAACGACCTACAAATGGATCCGTTGCAATTTTAAACGCTAAAGCTGCAGTTGGTTCATCTAAAGTTGGTTTTCTTGACTCCACCTCTCCTGTATCAGGATTTGTACCTTCAATTGCTTGTACATCTAATGGAGAAGGCAAGAATGCCATTACAGCATTTAACATTGTTTGAACACCTTTATTTTTGAAAGAAGACCCACACATGATTGGAGTAATCTCCATATTTACTGTAGACTTTCTAATTGCAGCCATCATCTCATCATGTGTGATTGAATCTGGATCCTCAAAGAACTTTTCCATTAAAGCATCGTCTGATTCAGCAACAGCCTCGATAAGATTATTTCTGTACTCAACAACTTGTTCAGCCATATCCTCTGGAATATCGATTTCTTCGTATGTCATTCCGAAATCTTCTTCGTTCCAAACGATAGCTTTATTCTCAATTAAATCAACTACACCAATAAAAGTATCCTCAACACCGATTGGCAATTGAAGTGGAACTGGATTTCCTCCAAGTCTCTCCTTAATTTGTGCAATAGTCCCTAAAAAATCTGCACCTGCACGGTCCATTTTATTTACGAAACCAATTCTTGGAACACCATATTTATCAGCTTGTCTCCACACCGTTTCCGATTGTGGCTCAACTCCTGACGCTGCACAGAACAATGCAACAGCACCATCCAAAACACGTAATGAACGCTCTACCTCAACAGTAAAGTCAACGTGACCTGGTGTATCAATAATATTAATCTTATATTCTTTATCAAGGTAGTTCCATGTTGCAGTAGTTGCAGCAGAAGTAATTGTAATACCTCTTTCCTGCTCTTGCTCCATCCAGTCCATAACGGCAGAACCATCATGAGTTTCTCCTAGTTTATGGCTGATTCCTGTATAAAATAGAATTCTTTCTGTAGTTGTTGTTTTACCAGCATCTACGTGGGCCATAATCCCAATGTTTCTCGTGTATTTTAAATCTCTTTTCGCCATAACTTCTTAGAATCTGAAATGTGAGAATGCCTTATTTGCTTCAGCCATTCTTAAAGTATCTTCTTTTTTCTTATAAGCACCACCCTCTTCTTTAGAAGCAGCAATAAACTCATTAGCTAAACGCTGAGCCATTGTCTTTTCGTTACGCTTACGAGAGAAAGTAATCATCCACTTCATTGCTAATGATTGTTTTCTTCCTTCACGAACTGGAGTAGGAATTTGGAAAGTTGCCCCTCCAACACGTCTACTTCTTACTTCCACACTAGGAGTAATGTTTTCGATTGCTTTTTTAAATACTTCCAAACCATTTTGGTCTTCCAATTTGCTTTCTACGATGTCAACTGCATCATAAAAGATTTTGAAAGCAGTATTTTTCTTACCATCAAGCATCAAGTTGTTAACAAACTTTGTTACTTGAACGTCATTAAACTTTGGATCCGGTAGAATCTCAATTTTTTTCGCCTTTTTTCTTCTCATGACTTACGTTTTATTTTTTAGGTCTTTTAGTACCATACTTAGAACGACGTTGTGTTCTACCCTCAACACCCGCGGTATCTTCTGCACCACGAACGATATGATATCGAACACCCGGAAGGTCTTTTACTCTTCCTCCTCGAACCAATACCATCGAGTGCTCCTGAAGGTTGTGACCTTCCCCACCGATGTAAGCATTGACTTCCTTACCATTTGTTAAACGTACTCTGGCTACCTTTCTCATAGCTGAGTTTGGCTTCTTAGGTGTAGTGGTGTACACACGTACACATACTCCTTTACGCTGCGGACAAGAATCAAGTGCTGCTGACTTGCTTTTTCTCACCGGCGCTGTTCTTCCCTTGCGCACTAACTGTTGTATAGTTGGCATATTTTTACATTAAATTTTTACAATAAATAAATTCCTCAAAACGACTTTAAGGGGTGCAAAAATAAATAATTAATTTTAGAAACCAATAGATATTGAATAAAAGTTGCTGATTTTTAACAAACAAGTGTTGATTGTTTTTAATAGCGGCTTTTTTTTAGGCTTTTATCAGGTCTGGTAAAACCGTCTTTTAACCTCTACAGATTTGTGAAGAGAATGTTTTTTTATCATACAATACGATTGTATAAAACAGTCTAGACAAAGATAAAATTTATTTACATATGTAATGAACAAAGTATTTAAAATTATCTTCTGTTCAGCAATAACTTCTAAACAGCATAAAATAGAACACATATAGAAATAAGAATAGTTATTCCTTATAACATCGGAGGTTATTTTTATCTTTGTTCTTATGGATTATTTAGACGGATTAAACGAAAGTCAGCGCCAAGCTGTTGAGCACATTGACGGGCCTATGATGGTGATTGCTGGAGCAGGCTCTGGAAAAACCAGGGTACTTACTTATAGAATTGCCCACCTACTTCGCCAAGGGGTAGACTCTTTCAGCATCCTTTCTTTGACCTTTACCAACAAGGCTGCAAAAGAAATGAAAGAACGAATAAATTCTATTGTTGGAGGGAATGAATCTATGAATATAACAATGGGAACATTTCACTCTGTTTTTGCAAGGATCCTTCGATATAATTCAGACAAACTTGGTTATCCTTCTAACTTCACGATTTATGACACGCAAGATTCTAGAAGTTTGATTAAAACCATTGTAAAAGAGTTTGGTCTCGATGAAAAAATCTACAAACCCAATGCTGTTCAAGGAAGAATTTCTAGCGCAAAGAATAATTTAATTTCTCCAGCATCTTACGAAGCTAACGCAGAAATCGTAGGAGAGGACAGAATGGCTAAAAAACCAGAAATTTTCAGAATATATAAGGAATATGCAAAAAGGTGTTTTCAAGCAGGTGCAATGGACTTTGATGATTTACTTTATCAAACTAATGTACTATTGAGAGACCATCCAGATGTGCTTCATTTATATCAACAAAAGTTTAAATATATTTTGGTCGATGAGTACCAAGACACCAATTACTCCCAATACCTCATTGTTAAAAAACTAGCGGCTGTCTATGAAAACATCTGTGTCGTAGGTGATGACGCACAAAGTATTTATTCTTTCCGTGGTGCAAACATTGAAAATATACTCAACTTCAAAAAAGATTATCCAGATTTCAAGATGTTTAAACTGGAACAAAACTATAGAAGCACAAGTAACATTGTCAATGCAGCCAATAGTATTATCAAACGGAATAAAAATCAAATTCAAAAAGATGTCTGGACTTCAAATACAGAAGGTGGTAAAATCAACATTATACGTTGTTTAACCGACAACGAAGAAGGAAGGGTGATCACTAACCGTATTTTCGACATTAAACAAAACGAAGGTGCCGATTACAAAGACTTCGCAATACTTTACCGCACAAATGCACAGTCAAGATCATTTGAGGAGTCGTTAAGAAAACTAAATCTTCCTTATAAAATCTATGGAGGGCTTTCTTTCTACCAAAGAAAAGAAATCAAGGACCTTATCGCCTACTTTAGATTAGCAGCAAATCCAAAAGACGAAGAAGCTTTAAAAAGAGTCATCAACTATCCAAAAAGAGGAATAGGAAAAACCTCGATGGATAGTGTAATTCTTGCAGCTCGACAATATGATGTTTCTTTATGGGATGTTATTTCAGACTTTAATAGGTATCCTGTTTCAATAAGTTCCGGTGCTAAAAATAAAATCACTCAATTCGTTACGAAGATTCAAAGTTATGGTGTACAAATGGATAGCGCGCCAGCCTATGATTTAGCCAATAATGTAGCACAATCTTCAGGAATATTAAAAGACCTTTATGACGATAAATCTCCGGAAGGAGTGACCCGTTATGAAAACATTCAGGAGTTATTGGCCGGAATCAAAGAGTTTTCCGTTCAACAAGAAGAAAAAGATGAACAAGGAACTTTAAGTGACTTTTTGATTGATGTTGCACTACTAACCGATGCAGATCAAGAAAAAGAAGAAGACAAAAACACCATAACCCTAATGACCATTCACGCTTCAAAGGGACTTGAATTTCCACATGTATTTATTGTAGGACTCGAAGAGAATCTCTTTCCCTCTCAATTGTCGTTGACTTCGAGAACGGAACTTGAAGAAGAGCGAAGACTATTTTACGTAGCCTTAACACGTGCTGAAAAAACGTGTACACTTTCTTATGTTGTAAGTAGATACCGTTGGGGACAATTGGTTACAGCTGAGCCAAGTCGTTTTATCGACGAAGTAGACAGATCTTTTGTAAATCATGAAAACGAAACCCGAGGCCGTTCAGGAGGGAGGTCTTTAAGTGGATATCAACGACCAGCTAATGACAGAAGCAATGGTTTTGGAGCTATAGGCGGTGGTACAAAACGCAAACTCAAACCCATGAATCAGGTCAGCTCTGCACCTTCGAAAAGTGGTGGTGGAACAACTGATGAATTAAAAGTAGGTTACAATGTTGAACATGATCGTTTTGGTAAAGGAAAAGTTACTGCATTAGTTGGAAAAGGAAGCGATCAAAAAGCAACGGTTTTCTTTCCACGCGTTGGACAAAAAACCTTAATTCTCAAGTTTGCAAAACTAACAGTCGTTGAATAAGTCATTTTTAGAAAAATGAATACAAAAAAACCGTGAAGAAGAATCTCCACGGTTTTTTTGTATTAAAATAATAGGCTAAGGTATTTTCCATCCTTCTAAAAGAATTTCAAAGATGTCCATACTCGCTTTATTTCCTTGCAACCTATAAGTTGACAAAATCCCTTTCTTTAGTTCTGGGTAATATTTAAAGAAAATATCATTGTTCACAGTATTAAAATTCGGTCCAAGGTTTTTTGGTTCTGACCATGAATCACCAAGATTTTCAGTTACGTAAATATCATACCCTCCCATTCCTTTTCTACCATCAGATGAAAAGAATAAATAACGATTATCAGGTGTAATAAATGGCGTTGTTTCATTACCAATAGTATTCACTGTCATTGGTAACTTTTCCGCTTCCCCCCATTTATTTCCATCTTTGTAAACCACATAAATATCAGATTTAAATCTTTCACCTTCTCTATCACTCACAAAATACATCGTATTTCCATCAGCAGTTAAAGTTGGCGCTCCATCAAAATAAGAGGTGTTAATAGTCTTATTCTTAATTGGTCTTGGTGTTGACCACCTGTCTTCCTTTGTTCTTTCTGAAATACAGATATCAGAGCTTCTTGTTGGTTTTTTTACATCAACAACAGAGGTATTTACCGTTAAGTAGGCGACTGTACCATCTTCAGAAATATGGCTTATTGCATCAAAGCCTTCAGAATTTAAACGTTCCACATCATTTGATGCTCTTGTCCATTCATTATTCTCTTCGTCCCAACGAGTATAGTAAATATCTTCAAAATACCTTTGGTCCTCTGGGTTAATATTTCCACCTTTCGTATCTGGACGACGAGAAACAAAGAACATTTCATTTCCACCTCCTGTGATTACAGCACTATAGTCATCATATCCTGAATTTACATTTGAGCCCATTAACACCCTTTCATATTTTAACTCTTGATCAGCAACAGACTGTGCATATTCAATTTCAGTTAAGAATTGTTGAAGGTTATATACTTTTTTCTTTGCATTTGATAGTTGGATATCAGCTAAACCATAATTCATTCTAGCGCTATCAAGATAATTTTGTCTATGGTAAGCCTTTCCAATCAGAAAGAACACATCTCCATCAGTAGCTTGACTTAATGATTCAGCGATTTTAGCATATTTCAATGCATAACCATAATTATCCATAGAATAATGCGCTTCACCAATCCAGTAAGCTGCTCTATAGCTATATTTATCCCTCACATAGGCTTCTCTAAATTTTCGTAAAGCATCGCGTGACTTTCCTTCAAGGAAGAATTTCTTTCCTTCCTCAATGAGGTAAAGAGCAGCTGTACGATCGATAATCGAAGAGCTGGAATCAGTAGGCAAAGGAGGTAAACTTCTAACAGCGCCAAAACTTGCTGAGGTAGAAATTAATATTGCTGTAATAAGGTAAGTAAATAGTTTCATAAATAATCTTAAGTTAAGTGTAACTCCACATAAAGAGCACATTTAATGATGAACAAATGTACAATTTAACTATAAATTTTATACCAAAGATAAAAAAATGTATCAATAGAGGCTAAAAAGAATACAAATGTTTCTCTACATTGATTGTTCAATACCTGATTTATAACCTTTCAATTCAAAATCTTTATTATCTGCATAAATATTTTTACTTAAATCAACTAAATCGTCCATAGCAATGGTAGCGGCAACAATGGTAAGTATAGGAGCAACAGAAGCCAACATCCATAATAAAAATTGAAACGAAACAGTCCCTAACGTTTCAAAAGGGTGTTCTAAAAACCCAGTAAAATCGACCATCTTCCCTAAATCTACAGGCACCAAAATGAAAATAGAATAAATACTACCAATGGCTATTGCCAATCCTCTATGATTTCTTATAAAATGAATACTTTGATCAATATCCAAGCGACGGCGTTCATTTACGTAATCAATAAAACTAAATCCGTAGTAAAAGAAACCAATAGCGAATGTTAGGTAAAAAAACGGTGATTTATGAACTTCATCCCAACCCACTGCAGAAACCACAAGGATCAATAAAAAGAAGACATATTCCCACATTATATTTCGCATAGCAATGCGCAAACCTCTTTTTACATCGTGTAAAGTTTGCTGCAAGCTGAATGGATATTCATTAGATGTTAGTTTTTTTTCTACTACTTGGGAAATTATAGAAAGCATCGGCGAAAGAATAACCACAACAATATATTTAGCGAATTTCATCAAGATGAGTCCAATGCTAATGCTTAATAACATTTTCAATAAAAACCAAATGGTTTCATTCATGTTGGTACATTCCAAACAACCTTGCTCTTCTGACCATCCGGCTTGCCATGTAGCAAACAGACTACCCACATAATAAATCAACAACATTAATACTGCGGGAATAGGCAGGTACCAGTACAATTTGTGCGTTCTTATAAAAGCAATTGCTTTCCAATAGCTGCGGAGGCCTAATGCAAAATGTTTAAAGAAGTTCATGCAGTTCAAGATTATTCATCAAAATTAAGAAAGTGTAGAATTTAAACAATTAAACCTGAAAAGAATTAGAATTAGATAATAACTAAAGCCCATTTAATCAAAGTGATTTAGACCATTCCATAACTCAATGAACCTTATGCGGGAGTAGAATATACAATGAGAACAACTACCTTAAAACCTATAAACAAATGCATATTATTTTATAAGAAACAATTCCTACTTATTTAGTATCTTTGCATTTTTATATTTTACCTTAAAAACACAACAATGGATTTGAATACGCTTACCGCAATAACCCCAATTGATGGAAGATACCGTCGTAAAGTGGAAGAGTTGGCTCCTTATTTCTCTGAATTTGGGTTAATAAAATACCGCGTTTTAGTTGAGATCGAATATTTAATCGCAATGGTTAACACCGGAGTTGGTCCTTTATCCGATTTCCCAAAAAACAAATTTGAAGATCTCCGAGAAGTCTATAAAAACTTTACAGAAGCAGATGCAAACACCATTAAAACTACTGAGAAAACGACAAATCATGACGTTAAAGCAGTGGAGTATTTTGTAAAAGAAAAACTAGAAGGACTAGGGCTTTCAAAATATTTAGAGTTTGTTCATTTCGGTCTAACTTCTCAAGACATCAATAACACTGCTGTCCCGTTATCCATGAAAGAGGCGGTTGAAACTGTTTACATTCCAGAGTTGGAAAAGGTAATGTCTATTCTAAAAAAATATTCAGAAGATTGGTCAAAAATTCCAATGCTTGCCAAAACACATGGTCAACCCGCTTCGCCAACACGACTTGGTAAAGAAATTTGGGTTTTTCATGAGCGCCTTTCCATCCAATTAAACCAGCTAAAGTCCATTCCTTATTCTGCAAAGTTTGGAGGAGCAACGGGAAATTTAAATGCGCATCACGTAGCATTCCCTGAAAATGATTGGGTTAGTTTTGCCAACAATTTTGTTCGTGAACATCTTGGATTATCAAGAAGTCAAACCACCACTCAAATTGAACATTACGATAATTTAGCAGCTCTTTTTGATGCTATGAAACGCATCAATAGTATTTTAATTGATTTAAACCGTGACATGTGGACCTATATTTCAATGGATTATTTCAAACAAAAATTAAAAGAAGGAGAAATCGGTTCTAGCGCTATGCCGCATAAAGTGAATCCAATAGATTTTGAAAATTCTGAAGGAAACCTTGGAATCTCTTCTGCAATTTTAGAGCACTTAGCAGGTAAACTTCCTATTTCAAGACTTCAGCGTGATTTAACTGATTCTACTGTTTTAAGAAATGTAGGGGTTCCTTTGAGCCACACTTTGATTGGGTTTAAATCAACACAAGTTGGACTTGGTAAACTTTTACTTAACAATGAGGCCCTAGATACAGATTTAGAAAACAACTGGGCTGTAGTCGCGGAGGCAATTCAAACAATCTTAAGAAGAGAAGGCTTTCCAAAACCTTATGAGGCGCTAAAAGGTTTGACAAGAAAAAACGAAAAAGTAACTAAAGAAACCGTTCATTCTTTTGTTGAAACTCTTGACGTTAGTGAAGCCATTAAAAATGAATTAAAAGCCATTACTCCTCAAAACTATACAGGAGTATAGATTAAACGGAACAGCATAAATATGGAAGCGCTCAAATTATTGAGCGCTTTTTTTATGCAATATACCAAAGCTCTCACTTGTTAATCGTATATTCGTTATTCAATACAAACCAATTAGTCGAGGAGTTTAATATGCATAAAGAAATAAGATACCTTTATATCATCTGCACACTGATAGGGTTTCAGTTCAATGTTACCTCACAGGTATTATTTGACTACAATGACATCTCCGTTTTTTTTGGTGATCGAAATAAGTCGAGCAACACAATTCAAAGTTTGGAAAAAACCAAATCAGGTGATTTACTATGTGTCCAAAGAAAGACTTCCTTTTTTCAGATGTTTTCAAAAAACAATTCAAAATACACTTTCGATTTAATTACTGATTACTCCATTCCAAAAGCGAAACCTATAAAATTTTATGGAAATGGCGAAAAATCGAATTTATTTAACTTCACCAACATCGGTAATAAAGTATTAGGATTGTCTTATCGGGCTTCATTTCTTGATCAGTCGCCTAATCTCTTCTATCATTTAATCAATCCACAAACAAGTGGAAAAACAAATCATGGCTTTGCAATTTCCAGCTTTAATTCCTTACCAAAAGTTATGGATCTGTCGAGAATATCAATGGTCAGCAGTGTAGACGCTAGTTATGCAGCAATCATTTATATTCCACTTACGAAACCCAAAGATTTTACAACAATAAAGTATGTTATCTTGAAAGAAGATTTCTCTATCCTCATTGAAAATGAGTTTTTCTTCCCCTTTGCATCACAGCAATACGAACCTCTAGAGTATTTTGTATTCAATGAAAAGCAACAAATACTAATTACTGGTCATTATGTAGAAAATCCGCCTGGGAATAATTGGCAAAACGAGGATAGGTTTTTTGAAAATATTTCAATTTCTCACATTAATAACAACACATTAAACTTAACAAAGCTCAATGAAAAAGGCAAATATTTTACAGATGTTCAAGTGTTAGAAAAAAACGACAAACTACATATTAGCGCGCTTTACACATCATTTATTGATGGATATATCGAAGGAACTTATGTGGCAGTGGTAAATAAAAGAGGAGAAATAATAAAGGAGTTTTTCACTCCATTTTCGAAAGATATACGTTCGCCTCAAGCACTGAAAAATAATTCTTTTTCGAATCAATTCAGGACAGAGGTAGAATACAGTAAGTTCAATATATTCGACATTCAAGTACTTAATGACGGATATCTTATTTCTTCAGAGTATAATGCTCTCGAATACCGTTATGGAGGAACGGATGTTCCTGGAGCGACAAATGTTATAGATACCTACTACTGGAGTAGTGATATCATTGTGTCGAAAATTGGTCAAAATGGTCAACTCGTTTGGAATAAAGTTGTACCTAAGATTCAACGGTCGATCAACGACGGAGGTTATTATTTATCTACAGCCTCCTATTTTGATTCAGAAAAACTGCATTTATTCTTTAATGACAATAGTCAAAATTATAGTGAAGGTGGTTTTTACAATAAATATGGTGAGGTGCCAATGACTTCACAATTTAGTAAATCAAAAAACACTATAGCACATGTTTCAATTGATTTAAAGGACGGGGAGATATTTCGCAAAAAAACGCTCGGAAGGGCGGAAACCAAAGTGCTTTTTGTCCCCAGACTTTCTACTTCATTCAACTCTACAAACACATTAATGATTTACGGACAAAGTGGAAATAAACACAGGGTGGGCAGTGTTAGCTTCATAAAATAGTCACTTTACTAAATGTAAGGGTAAAGAAAACATGTAAAGTCAAATGATTTCCATTGTTCTTTTTAAATTTGTTCAATATATTTTCAAAATGGAGAAAAATAAATTATTTCGCGTCAAAGGCATCACTTTTATTTTTTGTGTATTTATTGTTTTTACAAGCCTTGCACAAAGAGACGCAACAAAAGCTATTGGAACACCGTATGTAGGAGTTCAGTATGGCTTAAACTGGACAGGTGGCGACTTAGCCGACCGATACGGACTCACCAATGCTTTAGGTTCGCATGCTGGATACAAAACCAAAGGCAATTGGATTTATGGTGTAGACGGAAACTTCTTTTTTGGGAATGATGTCAAAATTGACGGTTTACTTCAGAACCTCCGCGATGCGAATGACCATATTATGAACACATCAGGAACCCCAGCAATCGTATTGTTTTTCAACAGAGGATTTAATGTAAACTTATCCGTTGGTAAAATTCTACCTGTATTCAACCCAAACCCAAATTCAGGATTGATGATAAAAGTAAGTGCTGGATATCTATGGCACAAACTTAGAATAGAAACACAAGAAGATGAAGTCCCTCAGCTCGAAGGTGAATATTTAAAGGGCTACGATCGTCTAACCATCGGTGTGAATACCTCGCAATTCTTAGGTTATAACTACATGGCGGATAGAGGAATTTTAAACTTTTATGCCGGTGTTTATTTTCAACAAGGATTCACTAGAAATCAAAGGGAACTATTTTGGGATCACCCCAATGAAAAGGTGGATAAAGACCTAAGAATTGAACATCTATTTGGATTTAGAGTAGGTTGGTTAATTCCAATTTATAAAAGACAACCTAAAGAATATTACTTCAACTAGAACCTGATGCTTTATAACTTTGGAATATTTATTTATGGTATACTGATGCGCATCGGTGCATTATTCCATCCAAAGGCAAAAAAATGGGTCAATGGCCGAAAACATTTTTGGGAAAATATACCCTCTTTTCAAAATGAACAAGTAGTTTGGTTTCATTGTGCCTCATTAGGCGAATACGAACAAGGAAAACCGATCATGGAAGCTTGGAAAAGTGAACACCCAAACGATCTAATATTGGTCACGTTCTTTAGTCCATCAGGTTATGAAAACATGAAAAATAAATCTGTTGGTGATTACACTTGCTATCTTCCACTTGATACAAAAAGAAATGCAGAGAAGTTCATCGCACATTTTAACCCCAAAGCAGCTTTCTTTATTAAGTATGAAATCTGGATCAACTACTTAAAAATTGCAAAGAAAAATAAAGTAAAGCTTTACTCTGTGAGTGCTTCATTTCGTAAAAATCATCGTTTTTTCAAATGGTACGGAGGTATGTTTAGAAAAGCATTGTTCATGTTTGACCATATTTTCGTTCAGCATGAATTGAGTAAAGAACTGTTGGCTACTATTGGCGTCAACGAAGTAACTGTATCGGGAGACACAAGGTATGACCGTGTAGCGCAACGTGTGGAGGAAGAGAAAGAAAACCCAATAATTGCACCTTGGGCAAAAGACGAGTCGATTTTTGTTATGGGAAGTTCTTGGCCTGATGATGAAGAAATTGTGATTCCCTACATCAATGATTTTAAAATCAACTCAAAGGTAATCATTGCTCCTCACGAAGTTGACCGTGGTCATATTCATCAAATTGAAGATCGTTTAAAGGTTAATTATCAGTTGTACACTAACATACAAAACGGTGAGGAATTGCAAAGGCACACCCAAGTGCTTATTTTAGATTGTATTGGTGTTTTAGCTGACGCTTATAGATATGGTCAATTGGCATATGTTGGAGGTGGTTTTGGTACAGGACTACATAATATCTTGGAACCTGCAGCTTTTGGTTCTCCAGTAATTTTTGGTCCGATTCATAAAAAATTTCCTGAAGCGCAAGAATTTATAGATGCTGGAATAGCAAAAAGTTGTGACGAGAACAAATCGTTTTTCGAAGCTTATACTTTCTTTAAAAACAAAGTAGGCATCAACAAAACAGTAAAGGATTTTATAGAAAGTAAACGTGGCGCCACGCGCATCGTTATGGAAACACTAACGAATTTATAAATATTAGTGACCGAACTATAAGGGGTCAGTCTCAAAAGTTGGGGAGGGATTCATTCCTCACTTATTCAACAAGCGAGTGATGGATTTAACCACTTTTGCGCTAAAAATTTTAATAATACAGTCTGTTCTAATTGCTGAAAAAAGCCGTTAAAACGACTAATGTTATGATGCCTTAAATTTTTGAATGCGAGATGAATCCCGCGTCAATAGGAGATTGAGGGTTTTAACTACTTTTATATTTAAAACGTTGAATAATCCTAACTCAGATTGACAAGTATTTGTACTCAATCCCCAACTATTGGTCTTGATCCGCTATAAGCCCTATTCTTAGCACGCTTACTATATTTTTAATATGCTTTTCTCACAAAGTAGCGCTCTTTTCAAGTACATAGGAAACCCTCAAACAAAACAAAGCCCTACAAAGTCGGTTTGCCGAAGCATAACATCCTCTGAAGGGCTCTGAACTAAAAGATATCTTTTATTATTCTCTTCCACCTAGAAGGTGAAGTAAGGACAAAAACAAGTTAATGAACAAAATGTATAATGTCAATCCACCCATTAAACTCATTTTCTGTTTATTTTCTGAGCTAACGGAAGCGTCATTTGCTATTGCTTTTAAACGTTGCATTTCCCAAGCAGTAAGTCCTGTAAATACAAACACTCCAACAATTGAAATCACATAAGCCAGCCAATCGCTACCGATAAACATGTTAACGATTGCAGCAATGAATATTCCAATAAAAGCCATGTACAACAGACTTCCCATTTTAGATAAGTCAACTGAAGTGGTGTACCCTAAAATAGCCATTGCTCCGAAAGCCCCTGCAGTAACAAAGAAAGTAATGGCAATATCACCCATACTATAAACAAAAAAGATAGAGGCTAAACTCGCTCCTATCAACGAGGAATACAGAACAAATAGTCCGACTAATGCACCGAGTGAAAAGCTTTGATATTTTGCTTGAATCAAAAACACAAGTGCCAAAGGAGAGAAAGCCACTACATAAAACAATGGACTAACTGCACCTTCTGCAGTAATAAACCATTCCATAAACAACCCTGAGCTTGCTAAATACCAAGAAACAACACCTGAAACGACAAGCGCCATAAACATATAAGTATACACAGCAGTAAAAAATTCTTTAACCTGAGTTTTTGATGCTGTTTGATTTATTGGTGTATCGATGAAATTTTCCATTTTTATTTAAATTAATTATCTGCAAATATAGACAATTCAAAAGTTAATTTGTTCAACAAGTATAACAAAATCTGGACATATTAGCATTTTTTAAAAAATTACCGATTGTATTGGCGCACTTTAGCAACAAATATTTTTTTAGTAAGAAAAGGATTATAAATCCTCATTTTTCCATTGTTTAAAAGACTCTAGTGCTCGTCTTTCTTTTTTGGTAGGTTTTCCTGTTCCGTGGCCTCGGTATGCGCTTTGAGCCGCCTGATATGTCTTATATTTTTCAATTTCCTCAAGTGGAGTTACATCAATGATATAATCCTCTACAAGTTTAGCTCCTACCCTATTGTTGAGTAGAGATTTTATCTTGTAAGTAAAAACTGAAGTATGTTTTACAATCCCTATTTCATCACCGACCTTAACTTCACGGGCTGGTTTTATGCCTTCACCATTTAGCTTTACTTTTCCTTTTTTTACTTGTTCTGTCGCTATTGAACGTGTTTTACATAAGCGAGTAAACCAAATAAACTTATCTATTCGTACACTCATCTAATAATTCTTTTTGAACTTTTTTGGAAAATGATTTAAATATTAACCCGTAGGAATGGTCAATTAAATCATAAATCAATTGATCAGCCACATCGCTATTCAAGGATACAGTATTCCAATGCTTTTTATTCATATGATATCCTGGTACAATTCCTTGATATGAAGCCCTCAATTCTAAGGCTTTTTCGGGGTCACATTTAAGGTTACATGAGTTCTTTAAATCATTTAAGCTCAACAACGCAAAAATTTTGTTGTTGAGCTTAAACACTAATGTTGTTTCATCGAAGGGAAAAGACTCTTCGACATGTTGCTTTTGAAGACAATATTCTCTAAAATCTTCAACATTCATAAACTACAATTGGTCTTGTCTACCTAATTTTTTCAACATCATTGCATGACTTTTAATTGCAGAACCAAAAGACTTCTCTGAGTTGTAAGGTAAATTAAATTCTTCGGCAGTTTCACGTACAATTTTAGAGATCTTTTTGTAATGAACGTGACAGATATTTGGGAATAAATGGTGTTCAACCTGGAAGTTCAAACCACCAACATACCAAGACAACAATTTACTATTTGGTGCAAAGTTACAGGTGTTTACTAACTGACTTACAGCCCAATCTGCTTTAATATTACCAGTTTCATCCGGCATTGGATAATTTGAAGTAGGAACAACATGCGCTGATTGGAAAATCAATCCTAGAATTACTCCTGTAAAGAAGTGCATCGAAATAAATCCTAATAAAACCCAGTACCAAGCAACCGGAGCAAAAATAAGCGGAAGCACTAAGAACACAATGTAATAAAGAATTTTATGGACTACAATTTTCGATAAAATTCTAGAAAAACTAGCACCTTCTGTTTTTGTAAGTCCTAACTTTTTATAACGAATAGCTTGTTTGAAGTCTTTCACAGTAATCCACATAATGGTCATCATTCCATAAAGGAACCATGCATAATAATGTTGGTATTTGTGATAAGATTTTCTTTCTTCATGCGGACTAAATCTCAATACTGATCCTGGATCAATATCCTCATCCATTCCTGTCACGTTTGTATATGTATGGTGTAAAACATTGTGTTGAATTCTCCACATTGAATCACTTCCACCAGCTACGGAAATCAAATCTCCCATGAAGTTATTGACAAACTTATTTTTAGAATAAGATCCGTGGTTGGCGTCGTGCATAATTGACATTCCAATTCCGGACATTCCTAAAGTCATCAAGAACCACATTAAGAACATTAGCCAAACTGAATCTACGACTGTTAGGATAAGAATAAAAGGAACGAAGTATAATGAAAGCATGACTATTGTTTTAATAACCATGGATGCGTTACCATATTTAGAAGTGTTTGTGTCTTTAAAGTGTTTTCTCACTCGTTTTTGTAGAGTTTTGTAGAAGTCAATATTACTTGTACGATCAAATCTGATATTTGTATTTTGCATAATTTAAATTTATATAATGTGTATCACATTAAATATGGGGCCAAAGATATGCATTTTTTATTTAACCAACTAAATAAGTTGGGCTTGTCTATTCTTTAGCTTCTTGAGCACACTATTAAAATACATAACGTATAAATGTGTTAAAGATTGTATTATTTTTGCATAAAACTTTATTCATCATGAAAACAATCCAAGACATTAACTTCGATAACAAGAGAGCACTGATTAGAGTTGACTTCAATGTGCCTTTAAATAAAGACGGTGAAGTGACCGACAATACAAGAATCAAGGCTGCGATTCCAACCATCAAACTTATTCTTGAAAAAGGAGGTAGCGTTGTTTTAATGTCGCATCTTGGTCGACCAAAAAATGGAGCAGAGGAAAAATTCTCCTTAAAACATGTGGTTAAAAGTCTTGAGTCATTAATCGGTACGGATGTTACTTTTATAGATGATTGTATAAGTGATAAAGCATTCGAAATTACCAAAAACCTATCTTCTGGAAAGGTGGTTTTATTAGAAAATTTACGATTCTACTCAGAAGAAAAAGACGGGAATCTCGAGTTTGCAAAAAAGCTTTCTCAACATGGAGATATATACATCAATGATGCTTTTGGAACAGCGCATAGAGAGCATGCAAGCACAGCCATCATTGCTGAGTTTTTTCCAGAAAACAAATATTTTGGTCTTTTATTAGAAAAGGAAATTAAAAATATTGATGCACTTCTAAAATCTCCTCAAGCACCAACTACAGCAATTATTGGAGGTGCAAAAGTAAGTTCTAAAATTTCAATTATTGAAAAACTAATAGACACTGTTGATCAAATAATCATTGGAGGTGGAATGGCTTATACCTTCGTTAAGGCTCAAGGCGGACAAGTTGGAGATTCACTTGTTGAGGACGACTATTTACAAACTGCACTTGAAGTTCTTTCTTTAGCTAAAGAAAAAAATGTTCAAATTCACCTACCTATTGATACCATTGTAGCAGATCGTTTTGCGAACGATGCAATTGCGAAATCATGTGAAATTTCTAAAATTGAAGAAGGGTGGATGGGACTTGATATTGGTGCCGAAACAATAGATCGATTCAACACGGTAATTCAATCTTCACGAACAATATTATGGAATGGACCAATGGGGGTTTTCGAAATGGAGAATTTCAAAAATGGAACAGTAGCTGTGGCCAACGCTTTAGTTAACGCAACAGATGCAGGTGCATTTACTTTAATTGGTGGTGGTGATTCTGTTTCTGCTATCAATCAACTTAATTTAGCCGAAAGAGTGAGTTATGTTTCAACTGGTGGTGGTGCTATGCTAGAATATCTAGAAGGGATTGAATTGCCAGGAATAAAAGCAATACTTAATTAATTC
>Ga0209075_1000387_pt1 | contig 42849 bp, 38 predicted proteins | sample Stecom2011_FD_187523 | JGI IMG/M metagenome (GOLD analysis project Ga0209075, IMG submission 187523) | Agricultural soil microbial communities from Utah to study Nitrogen management - Steer compost 2011 (SPAdes) (version 2) | ecosystem: Environmental > Terrestrial > Soil > Agricultural land...
CTCTTTGTTATTACTTTTTATTAATCTGATTGTTTTATTATTTTCAAAATAAAAATGTTCTTTTAAATCTAATCTTGCAATTAGAAAGTCAGATGTTAAAATTTGTGCTTTGCTTTCTAAAGCTTTTTTAACATCTTCATCACTATATGATAAGGTATTACCAACTCTTGTTCTTACCATATAGTTTTGATTAACTAAATCATTAATCACTCTAACATCCAAACTATTATTAATTACAAACGGCATATTACTATTTAAATTATTATTATAAGATGATGTAAATAGTAATTGATTAGTTAAATCAATTTCATCATTATAAAGGTTAGCATATTTTCCTGCATGTATTAAAAACATAACTTTTCTTTTTAATTCGCTAACTTTTGGCCAACCTTCGTTATTAATTTTATCCATTAAAGAATTATTCAAACCAACCATATCTTTAGGTGAATATAAATAATTACCTAATACATTTGCAATTTCATTTTCCAACATTTTTAATTGTTCTATTCCAATCTTTCTTAAAAATGGGTCTAAAAACATATAGTCATCCTTAATTTCTAATAACACTAAAATTGGAAAACTATTTGGTTCATTATCTAAGAACAATTTAATTTCTTCTAATGCTAATTTAAAATTAACAGCGTTACTACTATTATCAACTAGTGGAACATGAGTAATTTCAAAATTATCTTTTCTTAGTCTTATATCTAGTTCAAAACTAAAAATACCGTTTTTGAGTTGATCTGTTAGTGGCTTATAACTATAGTTTAAAGATTTAGCCTCACTAAAACTATCACCTAAACCAACAAATAGTTTACCAATTAGAGACCCTTTTTTCTTATAGCTATTGTGTGAAGCTAAAAAAGATACTTCATTATAGTAATAATCATCTAAGTTTTCATCACTATAATCTAAATAGCCTTTTGGAGTATAGTCTTTATAGTCTGTTTTAACCTTATCCATTCTTATTTTTTGCGTATTTAAATCAGCAGTTCTAATCATTGATAAATGTATTGCACTTGCAATAACAAATACGAAAACTGCTGCTAGCAAACTTAAAACTATTTTTGTGATAAGCTTAAAAACTTTCATTTATTTACTCCTCGTCATCTCTTCTTTCAACAGCAATAAATCTTGAATACTCTGGTTCAAATTTGAAGAATAAGTTAATTCCTGATTGACCTTGACGGTTTTTAGCAATTGATAATTCAACATCTCCAGTTTTTTTAGATTCATCACGTGTATAGTAATCATCACGGTATAAAAACATTACAATATCCGCATCTTGCTCAATACTTCCTGATTCTCTTAAATCCGCAAGCACAGGCCTTTTATCGTCTCTTGTCTCCACAGCTCTTGATAATTGTGATAAAGCTAATACAGGCACTTTTAATTCACGAGCCATTTGTTTTAAACTTCTTGAAATTCTCGCAACTTCTTCTTGTCTATTGCCTGCTCTTGAATCACCTTTAATTAATTGTAAGTAGTCAATTACAACAAAATCTAAACGATTTTCTTGACTTAATTTACGACATTTTGCTCTAATATCAGAAACTGAAACAGCCGCTGAGTCATCAAAAACAATATTTAAAGAATTTAATGATTGGTTGGCAGCATGAAAGTTAGCCCAATCTTTACTATCTAAGGCCCCTCTTCTTAGTCTATTACCGTCAATATCCCCTTCAAGTGAAACCATTCTACTTACTAATTGATCATTACTCATTTCTAGTGAGAATACAGCAACAGTTGCTTGACCGTTTTTATTACGTTTAGCAATATTTAAAGCAAAGTTTAAAGCAAGCGCACTCTTACCCATCGAAGGACGTGCCGCTAAAATAATTAATTCTTCTGGTTGGAAACCGGAAGTTATTCTATCAACGTTACTAAATCCCGTTGCTAGTCCAGTTACATCACCACGGTTTTTTTGTTTTTCAATCTTTTCTCTAAGTTCTACTAATATATGCTCAATTTTAGAAAACTCACTTGTGCTTCTTTTTTGACTGACAGCGAAAATTAACTCTTCAGCTTGTGTAACATAATCAATTGCTGAAATTGATTCATTAAATCCCATTTTAGTAATTTGGGAAGTTGTTTCAATAATCTCACGTTTTAAAGACGCATCTAAAACAAGTTCAATATGAGAATCAAGGTGATAAACTGTTGGTACGTGATTTGATAACTCTAATATATAATCAACACCACCAGCTTTACCTAGTGTTTTAGTTTGATTAAGTTTTGATATGATAGTTGTATAATCAATATGCATATCATCATTATAAGCAAGAACCATTGCTTGATAAATGGCTTGATGTTTAGAATCAAAAAAATCATCAACAGAAAGTTTGTCCATAACATCAACAATTTTACGACTATCTAAAAAGATTGTCCCTAAAACTGATTGTTCCGCTTCGATATGACTAGGTAGTTGATTGTTCATTTTTATACCTGCTTTTCAATAATATTTACTTCAAAAGTAGCTTTTATATCTTTATGAAGAGTAACATCTGCTTGGTAAATACCAATTGTGTTAATTTCACTTTGTAATTCAATTTTTCTACGGTCTACTGAAATTCCATTTTGTTTTTCAAACTCTTCAGCAATTTGTTTTGTTGTTACGCTTCCAAACATTTTACCATCTTGACCTAATTGAATTTCAATAGTAATACTTTTACCATCAATTTCATCTCTTAATTTATTCATTAATTGTAAACGTTGTTCTTCAACAGCTTTAAGTTCTTGCATTTTAGCATTTAATTTTTCTAAGTTTTCCTCATTAGCAACAACTGCTTTTCCTTGTTTAATTAAAAAGTTTGCATATCCTGGTGCTACTTTAATGACTTCATCCTTTTTTCCTCTACCTTTAACATCTTCTAATAAAATTACTTCCATTTCTTCACCTTCTATTCCATATTCCATATGTAAGTACTCTTTTATTTTGGTAATTACATTTTCGATTGTATCATTTTTTATTTGAGCTGCAGCACTATTTAAGTGTCCGCCTCCTCCAATATATTCCATAACTAATTGAACGTTTATATCACCATTAGATCTTGCACTTACAGCAACTACATCATCCATTTTTGCTACTGTAAAAGCTGCATCAACACCATCTATTAAAAGTGCATCATCTGATGCTTGAGCTAAAACAGTTCGGTCATTAATTTCTTCATTAGATTTTAAAATCATAAAGCGATCTAAATACGGTTCAGCTGATAACAATAATTTATTAATGACTTTGGTACGATCTAAATCTCTTCTTAACCATTTTTTTACTAAAGATGGATCTGCTCCTAATTCTTTTAGACGATGAGCTACTTCAAATGTTCTTACACTTGTTCTAGTTGTAAAGTTGTTTGTATCTAAAACAAGGCCTCCATACATAATTGATGCTTCTACTTCACTAATATCAATAAAGGCATTATCATAAAAACCAATTAACTCTATTATTAATTCAATTGTAGATGATGCATATGGTTCAACATATGAATATATTGCTTGAAAACCTTCATCGCTAATTCGATGATGGTCAATAACAACAACATCTTTTACTCTACTTAATACTTCTGGTGAGATAACAATTTTAGGTGATTGTGTATCAACAACAACTAGAATTGTATTATCATCAATTACCTCTAAAGCTTCTGGTGTTGTTAGTGAATCTTTAAATACAACACTATCTTCATCAAGTGTATTAAATATTTTTTGAACTGTGTGATCAAGTTTTTCATAATCATAAACTTTATATGCAATCTTTTTATCGGCTTTAGCCATTTGATAAATTGCAAGCATCGAACCAAATGAATCAAGATCAGCATTAATATGACCCATTACTAAAACATTTGATGCATCTTGTAAATGTTCTCTTAAAGTTAAAGCATTAATTCTTGCACTTACTTTTGATGATTTTACTGAAGCATCAGATTTAGCACCGAAATATTCAATCTTTTTATTTTCAATATTTACAACCGCTTGGTCCCCACCGCGCTTTTCAGATAAATCAATTGCACTTTGGGCATAAATCCCTAAATCACCATAACTAACATCCCAAGAAGCAACCCCAATTGATAAAGTAACTCTAACATCATGTTTTCTTGAAATGTTTTTAATTACTTCTAAAATACTAAAATCATCAATCATCATTTGTTCTAAATTAACTCGTTCTGTTAAAAAAAGTAGTCCATCTTCAGCAAACGGTCTTAAGTATGCATCATATTTTGTAAGCCAATCATCAATTGCTGATAAATATTCACCTTTAATGCTTGATTGTTCAGAAACATCAAGATTAGCTAATGATTCATCTAAGTTATCAAAATAAATAAGTCCCATTGCTGGTATTTTTTGTTCATAAAGTTCTTTTACTTGTTCACGTTCAGTAACATCAAACAAATATATAAAACCTTCGCTACGTTTATTTATAACATCATACTTATAATTATCAACGGTTATAATTCCTTCATTTTTCTTTTCATCAATAATACTAAATAAAGGTTTAGATAATTTTTCTAAATCTAAATTAGTAATACTATTTTTATCAAAAATATCTAAAGCGTAGTTATTATTCCAAATAACTTCTAAATCATTATTATAAATTATAATCCCAATTGGTAACTCATTAAAAACCTCATCCCCAGCACCACGCACAGCTACTGAAATATTAGCCCATGCTTCAAGTCTTGTTTGAAGTTTTTTATTATTTGCTCTTAACTGGTGGTTTAATAAGAAAAATATCGTTACTATTAAAAGTAATGCTGTTGCACCAGTGACAATAATAGCAACCATTGTATCTTTATCTGCTAAAACCTTAGCTAGAGTACTATTATAAACAATAATTGCCACTATAAATGCAATTATTGCTATAAAAAAGGGTATTAATTTTTTCATTTTATAAAAGCCCTCCGTTCTATCTCTAGTTATAATTTTATCACACTTTCTTTAATAATAAAATTATTAAAGCATATTAATAAAAAAACATTCAATTCAAACGAATCAAATGTTTTGTTAATTTTTTATTTTTCTTCAACAAATGGTAATAATGCCATATGTCTTGCACGTTTAATAGCTACTGCTAATTTTCTTTGCCATTTTGCACTTGTTCCAGTAACTCTTCTTGGTAATATTTTACCTCTTTCGTTAATAAATCTTTTTAACAATTCTACATCTTTAAAATCGATATGAGTTACTTTATTTTCAGTGAAATAACATACTTTACGGCGTCTTCTAAAGCCACCACGTTTTCTACGTTGTTGCATATACTATTCTCCTTCCTTTTTAAAATGGTAAGTCATCATCAGCAATGATATCTTGACTTACATCGTAATAATCATCATTTGTGTTGTCATTTGACGATTGTTGATTATCTCTTTGTTGTGAACGAGATTCTAAAAATTGAATTGAGTTAGCGACAACTTCTGTAATATATCTCATACCTGTTTCAGATTCATAACTTCTAGTTTGAATTCTTCCTTCAACACCGATTAATGAACCTTGACTCATGTAACGAGCTAAATTATCAGCTTGGTTTCGCCAAACAATACAGTTAATAAAATCAGCTTCACGTTCTCCACTTTGGCTTGTAAATGTTCTATTTACTGCAATAGTAAAATTAACAAAAGAGACTCCTGATTGAGTTTTCTTAAGTTCTGGATCTTTAGTTAATCTTCCTACTAGTACAACATTGTTAATCATTTTTACTCACCTGCTTTGACAACGATAAAACGAATTACTTGTTCGTTAATACGAATTAAACGGTTAAATTCATTAACTGCTTCTTGTGTTGCGTCAACTAATAACCATACATAGTAACCTTTTTTATGATGATCAATTTCATAGGCTAAATCTTTTAGGCCCATTTCTTTTAATTCTAAAATGTCGCTTTCGTTACTTGTAAAAATATTGTTAACACGGTCAACGATATCTTTTAAAGCATCTCCTTCAACATTTGGACGAATAATATACATCACTTCATATTGTTTTTTCATTAGTTCTTCCTCCTTTTGGTCTATTGGTCTTAAATCTTTGTTTAAGACAAGGTCATTTCTATACCTTTATGATTATATCATAGGATTACATTATATACAATGTTTTTAACGACCTTTTCAACTCTTTTAATATTTGAAAACCTTTTATTTGTATTAAAGATTTCAATATGATTAATAACTTCTTCTTTATATAAAACCGTAATATAACAAATTAGTTTATTAGTGTTAGCCTCTAAAGTTGGTCCAGCATTACCCGTAATAGCAACATAAATATCACTATCTATTACATCCTTTAAGCCATATGCCATTTCATTTGCAACCTGGCTACTTACAACACTATGTTTTTCAATTGTATCTTTACTAACATTTAAAAGTTTAATTTTAATTTCATTACTATAAGCAATAATTGAACCTTTAAATACTTTTGAAGCGCCATTTATCTTTGTTAACTTTGAAGATAAATATCCGCCTGTCATACTCTCAGCAAAACTAATTGTTAAATTTTTATCTTTTAAAATATTAAAAATATTTTTCATTATATTAACTCTATTTCGACTTCAATTGGCTCATCAAAGCCTTTTCTTAACACTTTAACATTATGTTTATCACCAAATTTTGCTCCTATGAGAATTGCTGCTACATCTTCATTTGTCTCAACTTTTATACCATTCATCTCAATAATAACATCATATTCAAAAAGCTTATTATAAGCACCATATAATTGATCAACATAAATAACAACAATCCCGTAATCTGTTTCTGGCAAGAAGTTTATAACCCCAGGATTTAATCTAATTAAATCATTTAACTCTGTAACTGTAATACCAAGTCTTGGTTGATGTGGTGGTACTAAATCATATGATTTAATTCTTAATTGGCCATTATATACTTTAGCTAATTCATTAATATTTAATGAAATACTTAATCTTTCAGAAAATAAAAAGCCATCAGATGTACTATACCCAACCCCCTTAGCTACGTTAAGACCAATTAAATCTCCATTTAAGTTAAACAATGGTCCCCCACTATTACCAGGGTTTAATGCCGCATCATGATTAATTCCTAAATTTCTAACCTCATCATAATTACGAGGCGTATTTTTAATAATTCCTTTTGTTACATAGCCAAACTTATCTTCATTTTCAGGTGTTCCTATTGCAATTACAGTTTGACCAATTGTATAACTTGCTTCTTTATTATCATTAGTAAAAATACTATCAACAACTTCAAAGTCTTCATCACTTAAAAATCTAACAATTGCCATATCATGAAGTAGAGCTTCTTTATAATCGATCGCTCTAATTGGAGCTCTCTTGTCATAAAAATGAATACTTAACTCCGTTAAACTATCAATAACATGTTGATTAGTTAAGACATAATATCTATTTTTACCTTGATATGTGTCTTTATGAAAAATTACCCCTGAACCATGACCACTTTGAGTTTTAACGGTAACAACCTTTGAATAAACATTATTAACAACATCTAAAATTGCTTTTTCATAACTATCATTTGATTCATAAGGTTCTACTTTTACATTAATATCTAAACTATTAAGCTTATATGCATAACCTAATCCTTCAGCAACCATAACACCACTTTGTGTGTTTAACTCATTAATTTTATTGTTATAAACACCTACTAAATTACCATTTAAATTAAAGATTGGTGCACCAATTTGTCCACCATTTAATTTAATATCATGCATAAATAATTCATCATTATAATAAGATTTTTTAGATACCGTTCCGGTATTAATAATTTTGACATCTTCGTTTTTATAAATACCAATACCAAAAATAATTTGTCCATCAACTAAACTTTCATTAGTACCTGTTTGGAATAAGTTTTTACTATAAACAGGTAGACTATCGGTTGTAATTATTTCAAAAATAGAGATAAAATCATTATCTTTATAATTTTTAACATTAGCAATATTATAATCTTTTCCATTAATATTTACTTTAAGGTCAGCTATTAATAAATCTATTGAATCAATTTTGAAATTCGTTGTTAAAATACTATAAGTAAGACCCGTTTTTTCAACAATTAAACCCGAATATTTTTCTACCCCTTTTGTTATACTAACAACTGATGGACTTATTTCATTATAAAGATTACTTAATCTTTCTTCGTATGATGTTTTATCATATGATTTTGTTTCAACAAAATTGCTAAATAAATTATCATCAATTTTTCCATCCGTTAATTTATCAAGATTATTAATTACATTACTTAAATAATCAATACTATAGGCATAATTGACTCCTAAGACATTTAAATTACCTTCATTAGTTAAATATTGGTAATCTTTGTCTAAGTTAATTCCGATTAAATAACCATCTAAATCATATACACCTGATCCAATTTCACCATAATTGGTTGCTGCATCATGAGTAAAAATATAATCATTAATACTACTTATTGTTCCCATTTTGGTAGCATTAATTGCTTCTTTTTTACTATCTGTACCAATTGATAAAATACTTTGGCCTTCAAAAATAGATCTAACTTTATCGTTATCAAAGATGTTTGCTTTACTTATTCTTGTTCGTGATTCAAATGTTATTATTGCAATTTCATTAATTTCACTTTTATAAATATTTTTTATTTCAATAGAATTGGTAACATCATTAATAAATATTCTTTCATTATTATTTTCTAAGTTATTTTTAATTGTTATAGCATAATATAAATAATTAACACCTTGATTGCTATAATCTACAATAACTGCAGAACCAATAATATTACCATTTCTAGTAATGGAAACTGTATTATTATTTATTTGATTTTGAGCATTAATAATTTTTGTTTCATAAGCATTATTAGATTCATAACTAGTATCGTTTTGTTTTAAAAATGGTCCAAAACAAGATGTTAATAATGTTAAGATGCTTATAATTAAAAGTAGTTTTGTTAGTTTCTTCATATTATCATTCCTTAATTTTAAATAATTTCTTTGCATTATTGGTTGTAGTTTCAACAACCTTTTCAAAGGTAATATTTCTTATTTCTGATACTTTTTTGGCAATATATTTAAGATTAGCTGGTTCGTTTACTTTTCCTCTAAATGGAACTGGTGTTAAATAGGGACTATCTGTTTCAATTAACAATTTATTCAAATCAATCTTTTTAACAATTTCAATTAAATCTTCATTTTTACTGTTAAAAGTAATTGGTCCATCAACACCAATGTAAAATCCAAGATCAATTGCTTTTTGTGCATCAGTAAAATTACTTGAAAAACAATGAAAAACACCCGTTACTTTACCTTCATATTTTTTTACAATATTATAAGCTTCATCAAATGAATTTCTAGTATGTATAATTACTGGTAAATTTAGTTTTATAGCTTTTATTATTTGCTCTTCAAAAACTTTTAGTTGTAAGTCTTTGTTTTTATCTGTCCAATAAAAATCAAGACCAATTTCACCGAATGCGACAACTTTTTTATCTTTATATAAATGATCTAAGTCGAAATGGTCATTATTATCAACATAGCCTGGATGGAGACCTACCGATGCATAAACATTTTCATATTTATTTGCTATTTCAATAGCTTTTATACTTGTTTCTAAATCCATACCTACTGCCATAATGTTATTTACACCACTATTTTTTGCTCTTTTTATAACATCATCTAAAGTTTCTGTAAATTTGTTTGTATTAATATGTGTATGTGTATCAAACATATTCCACCTCGCTTAGGTAATATTTTATCATGTTTTAAGTTTAATAGTAACAATATAACAAAAATTACATAAAGTAAAAAAACAGGCCTAGTAATTTAGGCCTGTTATTATTTAATAGTTTTATTAATTACTTAATAATTTCGGTAACTGTTCCAGCACCAACTGTACGTCCACCTTCACGAATTGAGAACTTTGTTCCTTTTTCAATCGCGATTGGGTGAATTAATTCAACGATCATACGTGTGTTGTCTCCTGGCATAACCATTTCTGTACCTTCTGGCAAAGTAACAACACCTGTTACGTCTGTTGTTCTAAAGTAGAATTGTGGGCGGTAGTTTGAGAAAAACGCTGTATGACGTCCACCTTCTTCTTTTGATAAGATATATACTTCAGCTTGGAAGTTTGTGTGTGGTGTAACAGTTTTTGGTTTAGCAATTACTTGTCCACGTTCGATATCATCACGAGCAACACCTCTTAATAGAGCACCAATGTTGTCTCCTGCTTCAGCGTAGTCTAATAATTTTCTAAACATTTCAACACCTGTGACTGTTGTTTGTTTTGTATCTTTAATACCAACAATTTCAACTGCGTCGCCAACTTTAACTTGTCCACGTTCTACACGTCCTGTAGCAACTGTTCCACGACCTGTAATTGTGAATACGTCTTCAACTGGCATTAAGAATGGACGATCTACGTCTCTTTCTGGTGTATCGATGTATGAGTCAACTGCATCCATTAAGTCGAAGATTCTTTGCATATATTTTTCGTCGCCTTCTAAAGCTTTTAATGCTGATCCACGAATAACTGGAATGTCATCACCTGGGAAGTCATATTCTGATAATAATTCTCTAACTTCCATTTCAACTAAGTCGATTAACTCTTCGTCATCAACCATATCTTCTTTATTTAAGAATACAACTAATTTAGGTACACCAACTTGGCGTGCTAATAAGATGTGTTCTCTAGTTTGTGGCATTGGACCATCAGCTGCAGAAACAACTAAGATTCCACCGTCCATTTGAGCTGCACCTGTAATCATGTTTTTAACATAGTCAGCGTGTCCTGGACAGTCAACGTGTGCGTAGTGACGATTTTCTGTTTCGTATTCTACGTGTGAAGTACTAATTGTAATACCTCTTTCTCTTTCTTCTGGAGCTTTATCGATAGCTGCATAGTCTTGTTTCTGTGCGAAACCTTTTGAAGCTAATACGTTTGTAATAGCTGCAGTTAATGTTGTTTTACCGTGGTCAACGTGGCCAATTGTACCTACGTTAACGTGTGGCTTTGTTCTTTCAAATTTTTGTTTTGCCATTTTATATTTCCTCCTATAATTAGCATTCTATAATATTATCTATCGTTCTTGTTTATTTTATAATATTTTTAATAGTTTTGCAACTATTTAATTGCCTGAGCGTTTTTTAATGATTTCCTCGGCAATTGATTTAGGTGTCGGTTCATAACGATCAAAGATCATTCCTGATGTAGCTCTACCTTGTGTGTTTGATCTTAATGCTGTTGCATAACCAAACATTTCTGATAATGGAACATCTGCTGTAATAGCAACTGCGTTTCCACGTGATTCTTGGTCTTTTAAGCGACCTCTTCTTGCTGTTAAGTCACCAATTACGTTACCTACATAATCATTTGGTGTAATTACTTCAACAGCCATAATTGGTTCTAAGATTGTTGGGTTAGCTTTATTTTTAGTTTCCTTTAAAGCCATTGAACCGGCAATCTTAAATGCCATTTCAGATGAGTCAACCTCGTGGTATGAACCATCGTATAAGGTTGCTTTAATATCGATTGCTTCATAACCTGCAACAATACCTTGTTGGAGTGCTTCTTCAATACCTTTTTGAACTGCTGGAATATATTCTCTTGGAACAACCCCTCCAACAATTTTATCAACAAACTCAAAGCCTTTACCTGGGTTTGGTTCAAACTTAATGTTAACGTGTCCATATTGTCCACGACCACCGGATTGTCTAATGAATTTAGCTTCAATATCAGCTTCTTGAGTAATTGTTTCACGGTATGAAACTTGTGGTTCAGCAACATTTGCTTCCACTTTAAACTCGCGTTTTAATCTATCAACAATAATATCTAAGTGTAATTCACCCATACCAGCGATAATTGTTTGACCTGTTTCTTCATCTGTATATGCTCTAAATGTTGGGTCTTCTTCGGCTAGTCTACCAAGTGCAACACTCATTCTATCTTGGTCTTGTTTTGTTTTTGGTTCGATTGCAACGTTAATAACTGGTTCTGGGAAGTTCATTGATTCTAAAATTAAATCATCTTTCTCAGCTACAAGTGAATCACCTGTACCAGTATCTTTTAATCCTACTACTGCTGCAATATCACCTGTAAATACTTCATCAATTTCTTCACGGTGGTTCGCATGCATTAATAAGATACGTCCAATTCTTTCTCTATTATTCTTATTAGCGTTTGTTACATATGATCCTGTTTTAAGTGATCCTGAGTAAACTCTAAAGAATGTTAAACGACCAACATATGGGTCTGTCATAACTTTGAAAGCAAGTGCTGTGAATTTTTCATCATCTCTTGCTTCTCTAACTACTTCTTCACCTTTTCCATTTGTTCCAACTACTGGTGGAATATCAAGTGGTGATGGTAAGTAATCAATTGCGGCGTCTAATACTAATTTAACACCTTTGTTTTTAAATGCTGTCCCACATAAAACTGGGAAAAATTCAACATCTAAAGTTCCTTTTCTAATAGCTGCTTTAATTTGGGCAACAGAAATTTCTTCACCTTCTAAATAAGCTATCATAATATCTTCATCGAAATCTGCTAAGGTTTCGATTAATTCATTTCTTTTTTCCTTTGCAATTTCTTCTAAATGTGCCGGAATTGGAATTTCTTTATATTCTTCGTTTGGATTACCATCGAATTCATAAGCTTTCATTTCTACTAAGTCAATCATTCCTACGAAATCAGCTTCAGCTCCGATTGGCCATTGAATTGCTGATGCTTTAACACCTAATCTATTATGAATAGTTTTAATAGCATTTGCAAAATCTGCACCAATTTTATCCATCTTGTTAATAAAAACAATTCTTGGAACTTTATATTCGGTAGCTTGTCGCCAAACTGTTTCAGTTTGTGGTTCTACTCCTGCTTGAGCATCCAGTACTGTAACAGCACCATCTAATACTCTTAATGATCTAGAAACTTCAACTGTAAAATCGACGTGTCCTGGAGTATCAATAACGTTAAAACGATAATTTTTCCAGTAAGCTGTTGTCGCTGCTGATGTAATGGTAATACCACGTTCTTGTTCTTGTTCCATCCAGTCCATTTGTGCTGCACCGTCATGTGTTTCTCCTACTTTATGAATACGACCTGTATGGTATAGTATTCTTTCAGTTGTAGTAGTTTTTCCGGCATCAATATGGGCCATGATCCCAATATTACGGACTTTATCTAATGATATACTACGTGGCATAATTCATACTTCCTTTCATTATTTTACCAACGGTAATGAGCAAATGCTTTATTAGCTTCTGCCATTCTGTGGACTTCTTCACGTTTCTTAACTGCTGCACCTACACCTTGTGATGCATCAATAATTTCTTTTGCTAATTTTTCAATCATTGTTTTTTCATTACGCAATCTTGCATAACTAATTAGCCATCTAAGCCCTAAAGCTTGTCTACGTTCTGGTCTTACTTCCATTGGTATTTGATAGTTTTGACCACCAATTCTACGTGATCTTGTTTCTAAAACTGGCATAATATTATTAAGTGCTTCATTAAAAACTTCAATTGGTTCACGACCTGTTTCAGTCTTAACCTTGTTAAATGCTTCATATAAAATTGTTTGAGCTGTTCCTTTTTTACCATCAACCATAATTTGGTTAATTGCTCTAGTTACTAATTTTGAATTGTAAATTGGATCTGGTAAAACATCTCGTTTTACTACGGTACCTTTACGAGCCATTAAGTTCACCTTCTTTCCTAAGTTTTTTATTTTAAATTAATTTGTTATTCTCTTGGTTTTTTTGCCCCATATTTAGAACGGGCTTGTTTACGATTTGCAACTCCTGCTGCATCTAATGTACCACGGACAATGTGATATCTAATACCTGGTAAGTCTTTTACACGACCACCACGAATTAAAACAACACTGTGTTCTTGAAGTGTATGTCCAATTCCTGGAATATATGCTGTAACTTCAGTTCCATTTGATAAACGAACACGAGCATATTTACGTAAAGCTGAGTTAGGTTTTTTAGGTGTCATTGTTGTAACACGTGTACATACTCCACGTTTATGTGGTGAGTTGTAATAGCTTCTTCTTCTTTTAATTGTATTGAAACCATAACCTAAAGCCGCTGTTTTTGACTTTTCAGTTTTATCTTTTCTTCCTTTGGTAACTAATTGTTGTATTGTTGGCATATTATTTCTCCTTTCTACCGGAACACACATCCAAGCGTTCCATATTTTTTTCAAAAAATAAAATGGCTTAATTGCCGTGTTTATTTCATATTTTAATAGTGATTCTATTCACAACATTAGTATTATATATTATTTGGTTTTCTTTGTCAACATTAATAGTTATAATTGTTAAATTTTACTATTATTTTACACTAAAAACACTTCTAAAACAAACAAAACAAATCTCTGTTTTAGAAGTATTCCTTAATTGCTTTTTTTGAAGCAAATACTTCGATAGCTTCTTGTTTAACTTCAATTACAACTTCTCCATTAACACCTTTTTCGCCATCAGTATTCCAAATAACATCTTCACTACTTTTAATTTTAAAATAACTTGATTTTAAATTGATATCCGTTTTATGTTTCCTTCCACCTTTAATAGCAAAACTTATTAACCTTAAAATTCTAAATCTTTTAACATGTCTAATTAATCTTAGCTCTAATTTACCATCATTAAGTTTAGCTTCACTAAAATGTCTAAAAGTAATACCGCCAACTCTTTTTGCACTAAGGCCTAATACTAACATAAATTCGCCATTAACAACTCCTGAATCATGAGTTATTTCCATTTTCATCCGATAGTTTTTCATTAAATCTTTTGCTCCTGCAAAAAGATAAGCTAAATATCCTAATCTTTTAATACTGCTTCTTTTTGTATCATAACTAATTTTAGTTAAAATACCCGCTGCTGTAGTATATAAAAAGTAGCGATCATTAACTTTATTAACATCTATTTTAACAGGTTTTTGATTTAAAATAATATTTAAAGTTCTTTTAATATTTTTATTTATCCCTAAAATAGCTGAAATATCATTAGCCGTACCACTTGGCATAATAGCTAGTTTAGGTCTTTTTTCTAACTTCATTAATCCGTTAATAACTTCATTGATACTTCCGTCACCACCAGATATAATGATAACGTCATAATTAGAGCCATCTTTAATTACTTTTTCTTCTAAATCAAAAGGCTTTAATGACTTATATATATCAAGTTTTAAATTTTTCTCTTCAAAAAATTTAATAATTTTAGGAAGTTTTTTATAAAATTTACCTTTCCCACTCGTAGGATTATACATTAATAAATATTTCATTTCATTCACCTTTATCAAGACCAAAGTAATTAAGCATTACTTTAGTTTCCTTAACTAAGTCCGTTTCTTTTAATGCTTCATTACGATGCTTTAAACTCTTCCTACCTTTAAACAAAAAACTTATCCATCTTTGGATATAAGCAACCGGTAATAAAATAGGTATATATTTAATATATTTATATCTATCTTTCATAATTTTATACTTTGGAAAAGCCATCCCAAAATAATACTTAAACTTACTACCTTTAAAATCATAAACAGCTCTTGATACAAATTGGTTATAATCTGAACCAGTACCATGAATCCCAGATTTAAATAAATAATTAATTGCATCTTTAGTTTCATCACTATATTCTTTATTATCTAAAATTATTAAATTAATCTCTTTAACTTTAAGGTAGAATGTCTTTAAACCTTCGACTTCTAAAAACTCATTAACTAAATCATAATTTAAAACATCTTCATAATGTCTTTCAAAAACTTCAATATCTAATAAACTTCTAATACCAACACCAGAACTTCTAAAATGACGTGCTAAGTGTTTAACTAAATAAACTAATTCATATTCTAATCCCATCTTATCATCTTTAAAGTAATTCCATATATTCGCATAAATACTATCTTTATCTTCAAGTTCTGATAAAACACTACTATGAAGTTCAATATCAATTTCATCGATTGTCTCAAAAGTTAAATGATGTGTTGTTTTACCATTTATTTTAAAATCTAATTTTTTAAAAACATTAGTAACTTCTTCAAAATCTTCATCTTTAACAATTATATCAATATCACCCATCGCTCTCATATAACTTTTAGGGTATATTAATTTTAAATGTGATCCTTTTAAAAAGACGAATGATATATCTTTATGGTTAAGTTCATTTCTAATTTTTTCAATATAAAAATTTTGTTTTATATCCATAACAATATATTCATTCAAAGCTTTCTTTAATTTTTCATATAATCTTTTATTAGTAAAACTATTTTCATCTAAATAAGGCACAACAATACCGATGAGGCCATTTTCAAAAATCATTTTTGAAAATGATAACTCATCTTCTATTTTAAAATCAATTTGTTTATTATTAAAACCATATCTTATTGATCTAAAAACTGTATTTATCATATTATTATCCCTTTTTTACAAACTTTAACAATAACCTTCTAAACGGTCTTAAAAACATCCAAAGTCTTACTTTAAACTTATAAGCTTTAACTTTTTTATTGTTAGTTTCAAAACTAACTACTTTACCAAAGACATTATTAATATTAACTTTTTCTTTAGTTACAAGACCATCGCCTCTTAAAATAAAGTAATTATCTTTAATTTTAATAATACGATGTAATATTACTTTGTTTTGATATAAAGCTAAGACAACATCATATTTTTGATAATTGTTAAACTTTTTTAACATTACAATTGTTTGATTGTCTTTATAAAAAGGCAACATTGAATTACCTGTAACTCTAATTTTAACTTCTCTTTGCTCGTTTAATAAATCCTTAATGTTTTCAAACATTAAAAGGTTAGGAACTTTAATTTGTTTCATTTAATATATTGTGCTTTCTTAATACATTTAAAAAGTTATCAATATCTTTTAATGCTAATTCTTCATCTACATCATATTCATTAATAACTGCTTCTAATAAACTATTTTTAGTTTGGTCATCTTTTAATAAATCAAACAAAAAAGCACCTGTTTCATTAAGTTTAATTAAACCTGAAAAATCAACAGCTGCTTTGCCAACTGTAACAACTATATAATCATTATTTACTTTTCTTAAAATATAACCTTCTTTAATTTTCATAATTACTCCTTTTCGAATATTTTATTATGAACAATTTCGGCTGCCTCTACATTCATATTAGCACTTAATTTATATATATCAATGTTTTCAACAATAAAAGCAAGTGTATTTAAGGCCTTATCCCAAAACAGTTCATTGTCAGGCCTTAAGATATTTTTAATTAAATGTTCTAAAATTAAAGTTTTATCCATTAATTTAATTTTATTAGTTGGTGATTGTTTTAAAAAGATAATACTTTTTAACTCCACTTTGTAATTATTATTTAATTTATTTTCACCACTAAAAGGTGAACCATAAACATAAATTTTATTATCTTCAATTCTTAAAAGTGGTTTATCATCATTAATATATTCAGCACTTAAATGCTTAATCCAAAGTTTAGCATGCGTTGATTTACCCGTCCCACTAGGTGCTGAAAAAATCAAAGCTTCGTTGTTAACTTTTAAAGCTGATCCGTGTAGGGGTAAAAAATCATATAGGTATGATAATTCTAAAAAGGCAACGCCCATATAAATATATTCAGCATGTGGTATGGTATCTTTTGAAAAGAGTTTATCATTAATAAAAATTTGAATTTTATTATAGTTTTTATCATATCTAAACATTGCTTTAATTTCATCTTTAGTTTCTGATAAGACTTTATCATTTTCTAAAGCAATTAAGTTATCTTTATAAATAACTTCGATAATATGATTAACTTCAATATTGTTATTTATATATGATTCAATATTGTTTTTAAAGTAGTTATCATATTTATAGATTAAGCCAACATTTATATTTCCAACTCGGATTTTTACCACATGTATCCCCCTTACTTGTATTATAATTTTAACACATTTTAATTTTTATTAAACATAATTAAATAATTATAATAAAAAAAGAAGTTTAAAACTTCTTTTAATAAATTATTTATTCTTAGGTTTTAAATGGAGAAAATTCAATGTGATTGCTCCTGCTGCATTACCTAAAAGCATAACAATTAATGTAATTAAATATTTGAATGAAAACTTTTTAGCGAATGCTAAATAAACCATATTAGCAATACTATGTTCAAATCCAATTAGTAAAAATATTACTACAGAAAACATAACAACTAATACTCTAATTATTTTATCATCAATATTGTTATACCCATCAACTGCAGTAAACATAAAAACACCACAAAAGAAAGCTAATATAAAAGTTTCATATAACTTAACGCCTTCAAACTTTAAATTTACTTGCTCCAAGGCAAATACTGTTAAATGATCTTGACCAGCAAGTAAAATTAAACTTGAGGTTATTAAAATACCTAAAATGTTACCTAATAATGTTGTGCCAATTATTTTAGCATTACCTTTTTCATAAGGTAGAAAATAACCAATTTTACCTGTGTATAAATAATAACCACGACCAACAATCATTAGTAAGGCAAAACTAAAGAGTATTCCACCAATAAGTTTATTTCCTGTCGCATCAAGCGTCATTAAGTAAACTGTTACAACTAGAGTTACATAAACCCCTGACATAATAGCTTTTTTTAAAATCTGTTTAAATTGTTTCACTTATTCACTTTTCCTTCTATAATACGTATATTTTACCCATTTAATGTGGTAATTGTATATATGCTTTATTTTTCTTTCTTAAATGCGTAGATATTACCAACAATTTTATTAATAAGTTTAAGTGGTAATAATCTTTTTAAAAATATCAGTACTTTGTACTCGTTGCCAATTGTTTTAGTGAGTGGCATTTTTTTCTTTTTTATTACTCTGTAAATTACTTTTGATGAGTAACTAACTGGCATACCTTTTTGTTCATCTTTTTCCATGACGCCAATTGATTTTGAAACCCGGTTTTCATATACTTTTAACTCATCAATATTTTTATTACGATTTTTTGTAAAGTTAGTTTTAATATCACCAGGTAAAATTGTACAAACATTAATTCCATATGGTGAAACTTCATTATCTAATGCTTCGCCAAAGGTTTTAAGGGCAGCTTTTGTTGCGCTGTAAAAAGCTTGAAAGGGAATTGCAAATTCACTTGCAACTGAACCAATATTTATAATTTTTCCGAAACTTTGTTTTCTCATATGTGGTAAAACAGCCTTAATTGTTATAAATGCACCATTAAAGTTGACATCAAAGATTTTTTTAACATCTTCTAACTTAGATGCTTCAATACTTCCTGATATCCCCATTCCTGCATTATTAATTAAAATATCGATTTTACCTTCTTTTTCAATTACACCATTTATTAGTTCGTTAATTTGTTCTTCGTTTGTTACATCACCTTTTAAATGTTTAACACCGTTAAGTTCAAAACTTGACCTAGATATTCCGTAAACTATATAATCTTTTGATACAAGTTTTTTTGCTAAATCATAACCAATTCCTGAAGATGCACCGGTAATAATAACTACTTGTTTCATTTTAACAACTCTTCCTCACTTGGTAAGTTTGTTAAAGTTTGAACAATTGTATCCATTGCTTGATCTAGTAATTCTTTTGTATGTGTTGCCATGTAGCTTGTTCTAATTAAACACTCACCATTTTTTGTCGCTGGTGGAAGCACTGGATTAACATAAACCCCATTACTAAATAAAGTATTACATGCAACCATTGTTCTAATTGGCGTGTATGTATAAATTGGTACAATCGGTGTAATTGATTCTCTAATTTCAAGACCTCTTGCTTTTAATCCTTTTCTTACATAATCACCAACTTTCCTTAGTTTTTCAACTCGTTCTGGTTCATTTTTTAATATTTTTAATGCGGCTAATGCTGCTGCTGTATTTGATGGTGGAATAGCTGCATTAAAGATATATGGACGTGAATGGTGTCTAATATAATCGATAACATCTGCTTTTCCAGCAATAAAACCACCACTACTTGCAAGTGATTTTGAGAATGTTCCCATTACAATATCAACTTCATCCATTAAATCAAAATGTTCAGCAGTTCCTCTTCCAGTCTTACCCATTACACCAAGACCGTGAGCATCATCAACCATTAATCTTGCATTATACTTTTTAGCAAGTCTTACTAAATTAGGAAGATCACATAAATCTCCACCCATTGAAAAGACTCCGTCAGTAACAATTAACTTACCCTTTTTAGGATCAGCCTTTTTTAATTTGTTTTCTAAATCTTCCATATCATTGTGTTCATAACGAACCATTTCAGCATAACTTAGTTTAATACCATCATAAATACTAGCGTGATTTTCTTTATCGCTAAAGATAATATCATTTCTACCAGCTATTGCTGATATAAATCCTAAGTTTGATTGATATCCTGTTGAGAAGATTGTTGCGTCTTCTTTTTTAACAAAATCTGCTAATTCTTTTTCTAATTGTTTGTGTAAATCAAGCGTGCCATTTAGAAATCTTGAGCCACTAACACCTGTTCCATACTTATTAGTTGCATCAACAGATGCTTTAATAACATCAGGATGTGATGTTAATCCTAAATAGTTATTGGAACCAATCATAATAACTTCATGTCCTTCCATTTCTACAACAACATCTTGTTTAGTTGTTAATTCATGGAAATAAGGATAATAGCCACCTTCTTTTGCTTTTTTGGCTGTGTCATAGTTAAAAGCTTTTGTAAAAATATCCACTTCGTCACCTCAAATTTTCTTCTTTTTTCTCTCATTATATTATTTTATCATATATCCAGAAATTAAGTAAGTCTTTATATTGATATTGTTTCAAATTCATTTTTTAAAAAAACACCCGCTAATTAAAGCGGGTGTCTAAAGTATTTTATTTAGTAGTCAAAATCTTCTTCCTCAACTGTTTGTTCAGGTGCATCATAACTGAAATACTCATCTTGTAATATACCTGTACCAGCTGGAATTAAACCACCAATAATTACGTTTTCTTTCAGACCGTGTAATTCATCAACTTTACCTTCAATTGCTGCTTCTGTTAAAATCTTTGTTGTTTCTTGGAATGAAGCTGCTGATAAGAAAGAATCACTTCTTAATGAAGCACGGGTAATTCCTAATAAGACTTGACGACCAACTGGGAGTCTTCCGCCATTTCTTAATGCTTCTTGAACTGCACGTTTAAAGACCGCTAATGAAACTTCTGATCCTGGTAGTAAGTTAGTATCGCCTTCAAATACGACATATACTCTTCTAAACATTTGACGAATAATAATTTCGATATGTTTATCACTAATTTCTACCTCTTGTGATGAATATACTTTTTGAACTTCTTCTAAAATATATTCTTGGGTTGCTTGAGTTGAAAGTACTCTTAATAACTCTTTTGGATTAATATTTCCAACTGATAGTTTTTGTCCTGCTTCAACTAAGCTACCTTTTCTTACTAATATATCAACGTTAGGATCGATTACATATTTATATTCTTTTCCTTCACGTTCTTGAGTAACTACTAGTTTAATATAATCTTTTAATGTTTCAATTGCAGTTACACGACCATTAACTTCACTTAAGATTCCATCTTTAGTTAATTTTTGATCAATTGCTACAATTGCATTTTCTTTTACTAATATTTCATCGTTTAAGTCCACATTATATTCGTATACGCCACCTTCTCTTGGATTCTCAGTAATAATAATTTCTGTTGTTCCATTTCTTTGACGGATAACTTCTTTAACACGACCATTAACTTCACTAATTTTAGCTTCACCTTTTGGTTTTCTTGCTTCAAATAGTTCTTGAATTCTTGGTAAACCTTGAGTAATATCCGCAGCTGACGCAACCCCACCGGTATGGAATGTACGCATTGTTAACTGTGTTCCTGGCTCCCCAATTGATTGAGCAGCAACAACCCCTACAGCATCACCAACTTCAACTGGTGTATTTGTCGCAAGATTTCTACCATATGACATAGCAGATACCCCATTTTCAGAGTTACATGTTAGAACACTTCTAATCTCAACTTCTTCAATACCTGCATTAATAATTTCTTCAGCAAGTTCTTCGGTAACCATTTCATTACGTTTAACGATTGTTTTCTTAGTTTTTGGATTAATAACATCTCTGTTTAAATATCTACCTAAAATTCTGTTTTGAAGTGGAACGATAACTTTATTGCCATCAACAATATCTCTAACAACAATACCTTTATCTGAACCATCATCTTCTTCAACAACAATAACTTCTTGTGATACGTCAACTAATCTTCTTGTTAAATAACCTGATTCAGCAGTTTTAAGCGCTGTATCGGTAGAACCTTTACGAGCACCGTGAGTTGAGTTAAAGAACTCAGATACGGTTAAACCTTCCCTAAATGATGCTTGAACTGGAACTTCAATTGTTTCACCCTTAGGATTTAACATTAGCCCTCTCATACCAGATAACTGAACAAGTGAGTTAATACTTCCACGGGCTCCAGAATTAATCATCATAGTAATATGATTCATTGGATCTATTTCGTTTACCAATTCATCTTTAACAATTTTACTTGCTGCTTCCCATTCTTTAATAACAAGATTTCTTCTTTCTTCATCATTAACAAGTCCCATATCAAAACTATCTTCAACTGCTCGAACTTTTTCTTGTGTTTCAGCAATAACTTCTTCTTTTCTAGAAAAGACATTAATATCAGTAAAGGAAATTGTAAATCCAGCTACTGTTGAATATTTGAATCCTAAATCTTTAATTTTATCTAAGATTTTTGATGTTTCATTAATGTTTAACAGTTTAAATACTCTTGCAATAATTCTTGATAAGAAGCCCTTATTAAATGGTTTTGGTGTAGGAATATTATCTAATACATCTTTTGGATTAACCCCACGGTCAATGAAATAAATATTTGGAATACCTTCTTCTAAGTTTTTAACAGTTGGTTCATTTAAATAATAGAAATGATCTGGTAAAACTTGGTTAAAGATTAATTTTCCATAAGTTGTTACTAAATATTTATCTTTTTGTTCTTCCGTAAGATTAAATCTTAATGATCTTGGATTAATAATAATTCTTGTATGAAGAGCGATTTCGCCTCTTTCAAAAGCAAACTCAACTTCTTGCATATTATAGAAGAATTTACCTTCATTACGATGTGTATGTAAGTATTCTTCTTTATTTTCCATCTTATCAGCATCTTTTAATACTAATTCTAATGTTAAATAGAAGTTTCCTAAAACCATATCTTGTGATGGTGTAACAACTGGTTTCCCATCTTTAGGGTTTAAAATATTATTTGATGCAAGCATTAATAATCTTGCTTCTGCTTGTGCTTCGTTTGATAATGGCACGTGAACAGGCATTTGGTCACCGTCAAAGTCAGCGTTGAACGCTGGTGTAACAAGTGGGTGTAATCTAATAGCTTTACCATCAATTAATTTTGGTTCAAATGCTTGAATGCCAAGTCTATGTAGTGTTGGCGCACGATTTAATAAAACTGGGTGCTCTTTAACTACTTTTTCTAATGCTGCCCATACATCATCATCCATTGATTCGTATTTTGAGTTAGCATTTCTTTTATCTAATCCTTGATTTTCTTGTAATTCTCTTAAAATAAATGGTTTAAATAAAGTAATAGCCATTTGACGTGGAATACCACATTGATACATTTCTAAGTCTGGACCAACAATAATTACTGAACGTCCTGAATAGTCAACACGTTTACCTAATAAGTTTTGACGTAATCGACCTTGTTTACCACGTAACATATCTGATAGTGATTTTAAGTTACGTCCTCTTTCAACAACAGCTTTACGGCCGCGTTTTGAGTTATCAAATAAAGCATCAACAGCTTCTTGTAACATTCTAGCTTCGTTTTGTAAAATTAAGTGTGGAGCATTTTGCTCTTTTAATTTTTTGAAACGGTTGTTACGGTTTAAAATACGACGGTATAAATCGTTTAAGTCAGTTGTTGCAAAACGACCACCATCTAGTGCAACCATTGGTCTTAAATCTGGTGGAATAACTGGAATAACATCCATTACCATCCACTCAGGTTTGTTATCTGAGTTATTGAATGCTTCAACAACTGCTAACCTTTTAATAGCTTTATCACGTTTTTGAGCTGAACGTGCTTTCATTTTCTTTCTTAATAATTGAATTTCTTTTTCTAAATCTAAGTTTTGTAATAATGTTTTAACTGCTTCTGCACCAGTTTCGGCCACAAATTGACGTGGATACTTTTCATAGTTTGTACGGAATTCATCAACAGTTAAAATCGTCTTTTTAGCAAGTGGTGTATTACCAGCATCAGTAACAATATATGCTGCACGGTATACAACAGATTCTAATTCTTTTGCTTTAATTCCTAGAAGTGTCGCTAATTTTGATGGTGAACTCTTTAAGTACCATGTATGAACTACTGGTGCTTCTAAGTTAATATGTCCCATTCTTTCACGACGTACTTTTGAGTGTGTAATTTCAATTCCACACTTTGGACAAATTTGTCCTTTGTTTCCTGTTTGTTTCTTACCACAAGCACATTGGAAGTCTTTGGTTGGACCAAAGATTTTCTCACAGAAAAGTCCTCCGACTTCAGGTTTTGAAGTACGATAGTTAATTGTTTCGTGAGTTTGTACTTCACCATATGACCACTGTCTAATTTCATTTGGTGATGCAAGTCTTACTTTAAAGTGGCTATATGATCTTGAACCATAACCTTTCATAATAGGTGCTACTTCTTTTCTAATTCTTGATGTTAAGTCCATATCTAATGCACTTTCATGATCATCTTCTTCATAATAAGCAGCTTGTCCTTCAACAAATGGCTCTAATTTAGCTACATCATATAATTCAAATAATTCGTTTAATTCATTAAGCAATACTTCATCATCAGAAAAAATTGTATAAAGTGTTCTTCTATCATATGTAAAAAGTTCTTCTAATGTTTTTATTCTAGCACTATTTAACTTTAGAACGATTTCTTCGTCTAAATTAACATTTTCAATCTTGCTAGGGAGACGATATTTCTTTAATACTTTAGCTATTTCATCAAATGAATCTTGCATTAAGATTTTAATTTCATTTAAGTTGAAAGTGTTAAAATCATCTAATATATCTATACCTGAAAGTGTTAATCTTTCTAAGGCACTTTCTGTTAATTTTAACTTGTCAACTTTAGTTTTTAAAACATCTTTTGCCATTAACGTCTGCCCCCTTTTCTATCATTAGTGAAAATCGACTTGATTGCCTCGTTTTCACCAGTTTTACTATCAATTAATTCCACATAAAGTCCAAGTGATTGTAATTCACGGGTAAATACTCTAAATGATTCTGGAATACTTGGTTTTGGAATTGGCTTACCTTGTGTAATAGCACTATATACATTATTTCTACCAATCATATCATCTGATTTAACAGTTAATATTTCTTGTAATGTATGAGCTGCACCATAAGCATAAAGTGCCCAAACTTCCATCTCACCAAATCTTTGTCCACCATTTTGTGCTTTACCGCCCATTGGTTGTTGTGTAACAAGTGTATATGGTCCAACTGCACGAGCATGTAACTTATCGTCAACCATGTGTGATAACTTAATCATATACATAACACCTACAGAAATACGGCTATCGAATGGTTCTCCCGTTCTTCCGTCATAAAGTGTAGTCTTACCATCTTCACTAATGCCTGCTTCTTTCATAATATCTCTTAGTTCTTGATCGCTTACACCATCAAAGACAGGTGTTGCAATTTTAATTCCTAATTTTTTAGCAGCCATTCCTAAATGAATTTCTAAAACTTGTCCGATATTCATTCTTGATGGTACTCCCAGTGGGTTTAACATAATATCAATTGGTGTTCCATCTTCCATGTATGGCATATCTTCTCTTGGTAATATTTTTGAAATAACACCTTTATTACCGTGACGTCCAGCCATTTTGTCACCTTCGGAAATTTTACGTTTTTGAGAAACAAAAACTCTAATTACTTGGGTAACTCCTGGTGGAAGAATATCACCATTTTCTTTTGAGTAGTATTGTACTTTTTGAACAACACCACCACCACCGTGTGGAACTCTTAATGATGAATCACGATATTCACGTGATTTATCTCCTAAAATACTTTGAATTAATTTTTCAGCTGGTGTAGGTTCATTAACACCTTTTGGTGTAATTTTACCAACTAAAATATCGCCTTCTTTAACTTCGCTACCAACAACAATAATACCATTAGCATCTAAGTTCTTTAAAGCGTCAGCACTTGCGTTTGGAACTTCTCTTGTAATTTCTTCTTGATAGTTTGCTCCAGCCGCTTTAATTTCTCTTGTATCAATTTCATATTTATCTAAATGAACTGATGTATAAACATCATCTTTAACTAAATCTTCAGACATAATAATAGCATCTTCATAGTTATATCCGTCCCATGTCATAAATGCCACAGTTACGTTACGTCCTAATGCTAATTCACCTTTGTCAGTTGATGCACCATCAGCGATAACATCGCCAACTTCAATTGTTTCACCAAGTTCAACAATTGGTTTTTGTAAAATTAATGTATCTTGGTTAGATCTTCTAAATGTTTCTAATTCATAAGTTGTTGAATTACCTAAACCATAACCACTAATTCTTTGCGCAACTTCTAGTGTAAATGGATCAGCTGGGTTATATAAAGTAGTTGTTCCCATTTTAATTGTTTCTTCTGGTTTTTCTGTAATAACAATCTTTTCAGCATCAACATAACTTACAATACCAGCAACTTTAGAAACAACAACACTACCTGAATCTTTAGCAGCACGATATTCAATACCTGTACCAACAATTGGTGATTCAGCTTTAATTAAAGGAACAGCTTGACGTTGCATGTTTGCACCCATTAGGGCACGAGTCGCATCATCATGCTCTAAGAATGGAATTGTTGCTGTTGAAACAGAAACAATTTGTTTTGGTGAAACGTCCATGTGAGTAATTTCATCAGCATAGAAAATGTTTGTCTCTCCCATATGGCGAGCAATTACTCTATTTTCAACAAAGTAACCATCTTCATTAACTGGTGTAGCTGCAGATGCAATAATTCTTTCTTCTTCTTCATCAGCAGTTAAATATTCAATTTCATTAACTAATCTTGGAACTGGTCTACCATTTTCATCAATCTTTGAACGATCTAATTTAAAATATGGTGTTTGAATAAATCCATATTTATCAACTTGACCATATGTTGTAAGTGATGAAATTAAACCAATTGATGGACCTTCTGGTGTTTCAATTGGACAAATACGACCATAGTGAGTTGTATGAACGTCACGAACTTCAACTCCGGCACGATCTCTTGCAAGACCTCCTGTACCAAGTGCTGAAACACGACGTTTTTGAGTTAACTCTGAAAGTGGGTTAACTTGATCCATAAATTGTGATAATTGTGAACTACCAAAGAATGTTTTTAATGCTCCTGATAATGGTGCCATATTTACAATACTTGTAGGTGTTGCATCATTAAATGAGATTGTTGACATTTTGTCTTTAACATTCTTTTCTGTTCTAGCTAAACCAATTCTAAATTGATTTTTCAATAATTCACCAATTAATCTTAAACGACGATTTCCTAAGTGGTCAATATCATCAACTCGACCAATATCATCATAAAGGTTTAAGTAATATGATGTAGCAGCAACTATATCTGATAATGTAATATGTTTACGATCTTCTTTTTGATAGTTTCCGATAACATCAATTTTACGTGTTCTTTCGTTTATTTCTGCTTCTTCTGAAGCTGGGTAAACTTTAAGTCTTTCAACTTTAACACTTTGACGATTTTTCTCTTTTTCAAAGACGGTTTTTCCTTCAAAGAAATATTTAATAAATTTCTCTTCTAAGTTTAGGCGATTCTTTTGTAACTCAACAATTGTCTCTTCAGTAATTAATTCACCTTTAGCAACAATTATTTCACCGTTTCTAATGTTTGTAATATCAACTTTAGCATATAATTCATCGCCACCTTCAGGACTCTTTTCAGCAAAGATTTCATCTGGTGCTTCGTTTTCTAATGAGTTTTCAACATCAATAACTTCTTCTGTAATAGCATCTCTATTATTTTTTAATACTTCAATTACCTCATTAGTAATTTCCGTTTTTTCTTCAAATAATAATTCTCCTGTAATAGGATCAAAGATGTCTTCTGCTAAAAACATTCCTTTTACACGTTTTAATACGTCTAATTTTTTATTTAATTTATAACGACCAACTGGTTGAAGATCATATCTTCTAACATCAAAAAGACGCATTCTTAAAAATTCTCTAGCCACACTTGCTGGAACTTTATCGTCTGGTCTTAATTTTTCATATAACTTAATAACAGCTTCATCACTGTTTTTTGACTCATCTGTTGCAAAAGTTTCTCTAATATATTTACTATTACCGAATAAATCAATAATATCTTTATTACGAGATAAACCTAATGCTCTTAAAAAAGTCGTTAAGGGAACTCTTCTAGAACGATCAACTTTAACAAAAACTACATCGCTCTTGTTTGCTTCATATTCAACCCAGGCTCCACGGGTTGGAATAATTTGAGCTGTATATCTTAACTCATTGGTCTTTTTATCAAATTCGCGTGTGAAATATGCTCCCGCTGATCTAATAATTTGCGAAACAACAACTCTTTCAGCACCGTTAATAATAAAGGTTCCATGTTCGGTCATTTTTGGTAATTCAGAGAGTAAAATTTCACTTTCACGAACTTGTCCTTCACGAACACTCTCTAAGCGGACACGTGCTTTAATTATTTGTGAGTAACTTAAATCACGATCCTTTGACTCTTGGATGCCATATTTTGGTTCTTCTAAAAAATGGTCCTCAAAATACAATTTCAATTCACCGTTATGACCAACAATTGGTGAAATATCTTGTAAGAGTTCAGTAATTCCTTCATTAATAAACTCTTCATATGATTTTGTTTGTATTTCGATTAAGTTAGGCAAGTCAATATCAAAACGCATTTTTGAGTAATTACGTCTTTTGACTTTTTTACCGTAACTAATTTCTTTAAAGCCTTTATTCATTCCCATTTTTTCTACTCCTATTCCTAAAAAAACAATTTATATAAACGCACAAAAAATATGCATTTATCCACTAATAATGCAATGTATAATATTACCATACATTTTGCAAATAGTCAACCGATATTTATTTAAATGCCTCAATAATCCAATAACCTTTCACTTTTTTTACAATTTTTACATTTTTAAAAAGTTCATTAAGTTTTTTCTCTGTTGAAGGTGCTCCTTGTTTCTTTTGAATTACGACATTTAACCTTCCCCCATCGTTTAATGCGTGATAAGCTTGTTCGTAAAGTTTAAAGACAATATCTTTGCCTGCTCTAATTGGTGGGTTTGTTAAAATTAAATCAAATTTTTCATCAATACCTTCAAGTAAATTGTTATTAATAATATTAACATTAGATACATCATTTAATTTAGCATTAATCTTTGCTAATTCACATGCTTTCTTATTAATATCAATCATTGTTACAACACTTTGAGGATTTTCCTTAGCCAATACTATTCCAACTGGGCCATAACCTGATCCAAGATCTAAAATCTTATAATCATCTTTATTAACAACCACAGTTTCAATTAAAACTTTACTACCAAAGTCTAAATAACTTTTACTAAAGACACCACTACTTGTTTGAAATTTATAAATGTTATTTTTTATGTTTATATTAAATGTTTTACCACTTAAATCATTATCATTATCATTTGTGAAATAATGACTCATAATATCCCTCTTTTATAAAAGCGAAAAAACCTGAGAGATTCCCAGGTTATATATCGCTTATTTAAAACTTGAAATTAAGCAAGTTCAACTGTTGCTCCAGCTGCTTCTAATTTTTCTTTTAATTCTTCAGCTGCTTCTTTTGAAACTGCTTCTTTAATTACAGAATCTGCTGTTTCTGTTAATGTTTTTGCATCAGCTAATCCTAAGCCTGTTGCTTCTCTAACAACTTTAATAACAGCAATTTTGTTTGTACCAAAGTTCTTTAATACAACGTTGAATTCTGTTTTTTCTTCTACTTCCTCAACTACTGCAGGACCTGCTGCTACTGCTGTTGGATCAATTCCGAATTCTTCTTTTAATCCATCAACTAATTCTTTAATTTCTAATAATGTCATTTCTTTTAAAGCTTCTACGAATGCTTCTTTTGTTAATTTTGCCATTTATATTTCCTCCTAAATATTATAATTAATTTGCTTCTTGTTGCTCGGCTAACATATTTAATCCGATTGCAACTTCTCTTACAGGCATTAATAATCCTGCTGCTAACTGAGTTAATAATGTTTCTCTTGATGGTAAACTTGCGATTGCTAAGATTCCTTCTTTACCAACAACTTTTCCTTCAATAACTCCACCTTGAATTTCTGCTGTTTTGTTGTCTTTTGCGAAATCAGCAATTACTTTTGCTGGTGAAACAACATCTTCAAAACCTAAAATTAAAGCAATTGGTCCTACAAATGAATCTGCTAATTCTTCAAATCCAGCAGCAATTGCAGCACGTTTACTAATATTATTTTTAATAACATTAACTTCTGATCCTTCTTCACGTAATTGATTACGTAATTCAGTAAATTTATCAACAGTTAATCCTTTATAATCAAATAATACAGCAGTTTTTGCTTCTTTAAATCTTTCGGTTAAGGCTTCAACAGCAGCTGCTTTTTTCTGCACACTTGCTCTTTCCATGAAAGTCCTCCTTTTTTATAAAATAAAACTCTTCTTATCCAAAGACAAAAAGAGTACTAATTTTTTTAGTAACCTCGGTAGAATTATTAAGCTTATAGCCTCTACTGTCTTTGGTTTTTAATTAAGTTTTAGTTTATTTTTTTAATTTAAATTCACGTAAATCATCACGATCTACTTTGATACCAGGTCCCATTGTTGAAGTAACTGTTAAGTTTCTTAAATAAGTTCCTTTAACTGTACTTGGTCTTAATTGAATTAATCTTTCATATAATGTGAAAATATTTTCTGCTAATTGTTCTTTAGTAAATGAAGCTTTACCTACAACAGCGTGGATATTTCCTACTTTATCTACACGATACTCAATTTTACCTGCTTTAATTTCTTCAACTGCTTTAGCTACATCCATTGTAACTGTTCCTGTTTTTGGGTTTGGCATTAAACCTTTAGGTCCTAATACACGACCTAACCTACCTAATTGAGCCATCATATCTGGGGTTGCGACTATTACATCAAAGTCAAACCATCCTTTTGATATTTTTTCAATTATGTCGGCGTCTCCTACAAAGTCTGCACCTGCGTCTTTAGCTTCTTTTGCTTTATCACCTGTTGCAATAACAACAACTTTTTGTGTTTTACCTGTTCCGTGTGGCAAGACAATAGCTCCTCTTAGGTTTTGATCTGCTTGACGCGGATCTAAATTTAATCTAAAAGCAGCTTCTACACTTGCATCAAACTTAACGGTTGAGGTTTTTTGCACTAATTCAACAGCTTCTAATAACGGATATGTTTTAGTTCTGTCTACTAACTTGGCAGCTTCGAGGTATCTTTTTCCTCTTTTCATATTTACTCCTCCTAAAATGTGGTATAGCGGGATTTCCTCCCACAATTTAGACCGTTTTTAATTAGTCTTCAACTGTTATGCCCATGTTGCGAGCTGTACCTTCGATGATATTCATCGCGGCTTCAATATTAAATGCGTTTAAATCTGGCATTTTCATTTCAGCAATTTCTCTTACTTGATCTTTTGTTATAGTTGCAACTTTAACTTTGTTTGGTTCACCTGAACCTTTAGCAATTTTAGCTGCTTTTTTAAGTAAGTCACTTGCTGGTGGTGTTTTTGTTACAAATGAGAATGAACGATCTTCATAAACATAAATTGTAACTGGGATTACATATCCCATTTGGTCTTTAGTTCTCTCGTTAAATTGTGAACAAAATGCTGGAATGTTTACTTGAGCTTGACCTAATGCTGGACCAACTGGTGGTGCAGGGTTAGCTTTTCCGGCAGGAATTTGCAATTTAACTTGATTAATGACTTTTTTGCGTTTATTAGCTGACATTAATACACAACCTCCTTCTTTTCCATAAGTATGTGGTCTCGATTTATATCTCCCACTAATGGTGTGTTTTTACACGCTATGTTATTTTACCACTTACAATGTATTTTGTCAATCAAATACTTTGTTTTTTTATATTTTATATTATTTACTTTATTGTATCACTTGAAACTATCTGTTCTACCCTTAATTTAATTATGCTTGATAAGTAAATAGCAAGGCCAAAAGAAATAACAGGTAGAGCAATATTTACACCAAAACTTAGGCGTGGTAACTCTAAATCAATAACCCCGTAGTATGAAACAAAAAATGTTGTTAAAACCAAAAAGATTGTTCCAAGTAATTTTAAATTGTTTATTAAATCATTACTTTTTAACTTAAGATAAAACTCTACTTCTACCATTAAAACTGGAACTAATAAAAAGATGCTTGTTATAAAATTAGTACTTGCTAAGTTAATAAATACGATTGTTAATAATAATCCTAAATACAACCTAGGTATTGAATAAAAGTTACTTACTTTAAAACTAGCTTGTTTGTAGTTAAAAACAACAGCCTTTACTAAAAGACCAACTAGTATAACAACAGTTAAAACTATTCTTAATGTTTCAAGTCCTTTTAAAACGGCAAAAAGTGGAAATATTAAAGCTAAAAGTCCATATATAATTAACAATTGTTTACTATGTTTAAGAATTTTAATTTCAAAAAGCATTAGTGATGTTGTTAAAGCAATAAATGATAAAAAGATTACAAAAAAATTAAAATTAGATTGAAACCCAACATTATCAACTAATGATTTATTATTAAAAAACAACAACGCTGTTGCTACTGCATAGGAAAAATTAAAACTCAAATAAAATCTATCTAAAAACCGCTTCATACTTCACCCCTCTTTGATAAGAAAAAAAGCGACCGAAAGGTTGCTTATATTTCTTTAATATTATCTAAATCTACATCAGTTGGTGTGGCTCGACCAAAAAAGTCTAATTCCACAGTAATAATACCTCTATCAGCATCGACAGCTCTAACTACCCCAACTTGTTCTTCATATGGTCCATCAAGTATTTCTACTTCTTTACCAATTAAGTGTTCGTATGTTGGTTTAGATTTAGCCCCAATCTTATAAAGGATTTCATCCATTTCTAAATCATCTAATGGAACAGGTTTAGTTCCGCCACCGGTTGAACCTAAAAATCCAGTCACACGTGGTGTGTTTCTAACCACAAACCATGAATCATCGGTATCAATCATTTGAACGAAAACATACCCTGGGTAAATTTGTTTAATTTTTTCACGTTCTGTACCATCTGCTCTTTTTTCAATAACTGTTTCTTCTGGAACAATTACATCAAAAATATAGTCAGTCATACCCATACTTTCAATTCTTCTTAATAAGTCGTTTTTTACTGAGTTTTCATGTCCAGAATAAGTTTGTGCGATATACCATCTTTTTCTTTTGTTCATTAACTAACACCCAGCAATCTTAATAACGCTAAAACGATAACGTCGAATGCTAGTATTACAAAAACAAAGAAGATAATAAATATTAATACGCGGACTGAGTGATCAACAAATTCACTTTTTTTAGCCCATGTAATTCGTTTTAACTCTGGTATAGCTGGTGCAACAAACGGTGCAGCAACTAAAGCAATACCTAACATTGAAATTCCAAACAAAATCCACGCGAAAATTAATTGATTTGTTCTTTCACCTAAAATAGGGAAAGATGGATCAATTGCAATTGGACCTTGGTTAATTATAATAATTAATGATAATGCAGTTGATAAGACTGCCAAAATTAAAAGTAATAAGTTTTCCCAACGATATTCCGTTGTTAGTATCTCTACTAATTTACTTTGCTTTTCAGTCTCTTTTTGTTTAATTGCCATAATTAAACTCCTCCTTATTTACTTTCCTTATGTAATGTGTGTTTATTACAACTTGGACAAAACTTATTAATTTCCAACCTTTCAGTTGTTGTTAATCGGTTTTTAGAAGTTGTATAATTTCTACTTAAACATTCACTACAAACTAAAATTATTTTTTGACGCATTAAAAAACCACCTTTTTGTGGTCGTTTCTAAATGTATTTTAACATTTTAAAACGACTTAGTCAATTATGATTATTCTATTATAACATATTATTTTTATATTTCGATTTAATCCGATAAATTGCATTATAAATTTGTTTAGATGTTTTATTTAATTCTTTTGCTATAAAATCAATCTTTTGATTTAAAACAAAATATCTTTCAAATATCTCTTGCTCAAAAGTAGCTAATCCTTCAATCTTTTCAAATTTATAATCATTAAAAGGATTATTATCTTTATAAACAAACGGCGCTTCATTAAGCTCATATTTTGGCTCAAGTTTTTTTAAATACAAGATCCTTCTTTTTAATATTAACTCATAATATCTTGTAAAGGTTTTATTATATTTATCAATAAATAAATTAATTGCTCGATATAATAAAATTGCTGCCTCTTGCATATAATCCTCATAATCCGTTTCTTTAACATTATAAAGATTTATATACTTATAAGCCATGTTTTCATATTTTTTAATTAAAATATTTAAAGCCGCTTCACACTGTTCGCTTTGAACTAAATAAATTAAATAATAATCGTTATATTTATATAATTGCATATAACATCAAAGCTGCTGCAACACTAACATTTAAAGAGTTAACTTTACCATGCATTGGAATTTTTACTAAAATATCACAATTACGTTTTACTAAAGGTCTAATTCCAACCCCTTCATTACCTAAAACAACCGCTAAAGATTCTTCTTTTGGTAAATCAAGATAGTTTTTTTCAGCTGAGCCATCGGTTCCAACAACCCAAACGTTATGCTCTTTTAATGTTTTAATAGTTTGGTTAATATTACTTACTAAAATAATATTAACATGTTCAATAGCCCCACTTGATACTTTAGCAACAACTGCAGTTAAGGCTACTTGATTATTTTTGCTAACAATAATTCCATCAATATTAGTAGCATCAGCAGTCCTAATGATTGCTCCAAAGTTGTGAGGGTCTTGTATTTCATCTAAAATTAAAAACTTTTGAACTTTGTTTTTATCTAATACATCAGCTAATTCCTTATATTCATAAGGTTTAATTTTAGCAATCACACCTTGATGAATACCATTGTTAGTTAAATTATTTAACTCACCCTTATTAGTATACTTAATAGGTATTTTTTGTTCTTTAAGAAAGGATGCAAATTTATAGTCATTAAACTTTTCATCCAATGTTATTTCATAAATTTTTCTTTTCGCATAAATAGCTTCTCTAATTGGATTTTTCCCGTATATTATCATATTATCACTCCTTTCTCTACATTATAAAATACTTTATTTTTAAAAAGTAATATTTGTTTGAATTTCCGAAAACAAAAGGCGTAATAACGCCTTTTATTTTAAAGTGAAGTTAAAACTCCAACAATTTTGTTTAATAATTTTTTAACCCAACCCACAATATTATCTAAAACATAAAGAAGTGGGAATGTACTTTGAACTAAAACTATTAATAATAATATTTGTCCGATACTTAACGGTGTAACACCCGGTAAAATATCGAGTGATGTAAATGGTACTAAGCTTACAAAGTCTGGTCTAAAGAATACTAATGCAATTAAGACTGCAAACATTGTTAAGAATAATACTGTTCTAAATTTGTTAAATGGTAGACAAACCTTTAATAATAAAATAAACATTGTAGCCGTTGCTGATAATACAATTAATGTTGTATTTACTTCATCAGTCATAAACAATAAATCTTTTAGTCCCATAATTACTAAACTGTTAATTAAAATAACAATGGCTCCGGGTAATGCCCCCTTAATAACATTGACTAAGAAATTACCCTCAACCTTGTTGTTATTAGACTCCATTGCAAGTAAGAATGTTGGCAGCCCTAATACTAATACGTTAATTGGCATTAATTGATTTGGGGTAATTGGATATGATCCTTTAGCAATAATCGCAGTTATAGCAAGTAATAATGAAAACAGTGTTTTTGCTAAAAAGAGACCTGATAATTTTTCAATATTATTAATAACCCTTCTCCCCTCTGCCACAACTTTTGGCATTGATGAGAAGTTAGAATCTAACAATACTAAGTGAGCAACGTTTCTTGCTGCTTCACTACCTGAAGCAAGTGCAATTGATGTATCAGCTTCTCTTAAAGCTAAAATATCATTAACACCATCACCAGTCATACCTACTGTATGACCATTAGCTTTTAATGCTTCAACTAATATTTTCTTTTGGTTAGGTGAAACCCGACCAAAAACGATATATTCATTTGCAGCAGCAATAACTTCATTATCAGTTAACCCGTCTAAACTAATATATTTATTAGCACCTGCAATTCCTGCTCTTTGAGCAACTCTTGATACAGTCATTGGGTTATCCCCTGAAATAACTCTAATTTGAACTCCCGATTTTTTGAAATACTCAATCGTTTCAATTGCATCTGGTCTAATGGTATCTTCAATCATAATTAATCCTAATGGTTTAACAACACCACTAATTTTTTGATCAGCAATCATTTCCGTTGAATGACCAACTACTAAGACTCTATAACCTAACTTAGCTTGTTTTTCAACCTCGGAAAAGAAGTTATCATTATTACCAGTCTTTTTAATAACAAACTCGGGTGCACCTAAAACAAATGTTCCATATTTTTCAAAACTTGCCGCACTATATTTTCTTTCACTTGAAAAGGCAATTGTTTCAACACTTCTTAATCTTTTTGCAGTTCCAAAACGATCAGCAAGTGCTTTTGATGTTAGGTTTGCTTCTTCTTGTGCATTTAATAAAATTGATACAATATTTTTAAACGTTAAACCAGTTTTGTTTTCAAGTTCGATTGTTGAATGAACACTCATTGTTCCATCAGTAATTGTACCAGTTTTATCTAAACATAAAACATCAATTCTTGCTAGCATCTCAATAACATATAATTCTTGAACTAATGTGTTATTTTGAGCAAGTCTAATAACCCCAACTGCAAGTGCTGTACTACTTAATAAAAATAGTCCTGATGGAATCATTCCAATAATTGCTCCACTTGTCTTTAAAACAACTTCTTGATACTCTAATCCGTTATTAGTCATTAAAATAAATAACGTTATTCCAATCGGAATAATAATAACACCCATTGTTCTAATAATTAATTTAAGTGATGAGAACAATTCTGATTTTGGTTTGCGATATTTTTTAGCTTGACTTGTTAACTTTTGAACATAAATATCATCACCAACAGCAACCACTTGTGAATAACCATTACCAGATACGACATATGACCCTGAATATAATGGATCACCTGCTCTTTTTACAATAACATCAGACTCACCGGTTAATAGTGATTCATCAACTTCAATTGTTCCTGATCTTAATACCGCATCCGCTGATATTTGTTTTCCACCATTTAACCGCATTATATCATCGATTACAAGCGATGTTATAGCAATCTCAACTTCTACCCCATCTCTTACAACAATTGCCGTAGGAGCCGATAAAAGCGATAAATTGTCAATTGTTTTTTTAGCTCTTACTTCTTGGTAAATACCAATAATTAAGTTTGCTGTAATAATTATTAAAAAGTCTAATTGTTTAGCTGGAGCACCAGCAGTAATTAACCAAATAGCAATACCATAAGTTAAAATATTAAAAAAGGTAAAAAGGTTTGAAAAAATAATTCCTAATATTGTTTTACTACTACCAGTTGAAACCTCATTAGCATATCCTGCCATTAATCTTGCTTCAACTTCAGGTAATGTTAAACCTTTATCTATATCAGGATTATATCTTTCAACAACAACTTCATCACGATTTTTAACTTTATGTGATAAATCCAAGTTTTCATATTCACTTTTTACAGTACTTTGTTCAAAAAGAGCACCTTTAAATTTAATTGGTTCTTCCGCATAAATTGTTTTTGGACCCTTATTATTTTTCTTTTTAGTTTTTCTTTTAACTTCTTGGGTTATATCTTTACTCATTAGTATCTTCCCCTTTTTCAATATATTGAAAAGCTAATTTTATCACTTCATCAAGTCTTTTTTTATTATTAAGATATAAATATCCAATTAGACTTTCAAAACCTGTTGCCATCACATATGTTTTAGCATCAACATTTTTACGGCCACTTGAACTATTGTTACGGCCTCTTTTAAAGACCATCTCTTCATTTTTACTTAGAAATTTATTTTCTAAAAAATATTCAATTATCATTGCTTGTGCTTTACTAGAAGTATAGTTAACTGCCTTGTTATGCAATATATTAACATTTGTATAACCTTTTTCAATTAAATGGCTTCTAACTTCTAATTCATAAAAAGCATCACCAATATAAGCAAGTGCTAATCCGTTCAATTAAATCCAACCTTCATCCATTAATTCATCTCTTAATTTATCAGCTAAAGCAAAGTTTTTATCAGATCTAGCTTTTTCCCAGTTATTATACTTTTCTAAAACTTTTTCTGTTAACTCAAATTTAGGCATAATATTTAAAACCTTTAATATCATTACAATGCTATTATATGTTTTATTTATATCTATTATATCATTAATTTTATTTAATGTTTTAATTTCTTGCAATATAATTGAAACTACATTAGCTGTATTTAAATCATTATTCATTTCATTAACAAATTTTTCGATAATTTCATTATTAAAAACTTCTTTATTAAAGTTTAATCCTAACTTTAAATTAGTACGCATTAAAGTCTTTTTTAAACGCTCAAAGTTTTGTAAATACTCATCATATAATTCATCATTAAAATTAATCGGTCTTCTATAATGATGCGCTAGTACTAACATTCTAAAAGCAAGACCATCTTTAATATCTTTAACTAAGACTGTATTTCCAAGTGATTTACTCATTTTTTCTGATTCAAAATCAAGTCTACCAACATGCATCCAATACTTACTCAAATCATGATCGCTATGAGCAATCGTTTGAATATTTTCATTTTCATGATGTGGGAAAATTAAATCAGAACCACCACCATGAATATCAATTTTACCTTTAAAAATCTCATGATTCATAACCGCACACTCAGTATGCCATCCTGGTCTACCCTTACCCCATGGTGAATCATAATTAAGTCCATCAGTTGTTTTTTTCCATAAAGAAAAATCTCTAAAATCTTGCTTATCGCCTTTATTTTCAATTCTAACTGATGCTTCTAATTCATCTTTGTCTTGATTTGATAATATCCCATATTCATCAAAGGAACCCGATTTAAAATAAACACCTGAATTAGTAACATAAGCATAATCTTTTTCAATTAAGTCTTCAACATAAGCAATAATATTATCAATATACTCAGTAGCTTTTGGCATTAAATCTGGTAAGTTACTATTAACTTTATTAGTTGCTTTAATAAAAGCATCAGTATACTTTTCAGTTAACTCATGTTCTAATATTTCCAACTTTTTAGCTTCTTCAATTATTTTATCGTCAATATCTGTAATATTTGAAACATAGTATACATCATAATTTAAATATTGCAAATAGTTTTTAAAAACATCAAAAAAGATAACAGGTCTTGCATTACCAATGTGGATATCAGAATATACTGTTGGTCCACATACATACATATTAACTTTATTATCATTTATTGGTTTAAATTCTTCAACTTTTCTAGTTAAAGTATTATATATTTTTAGCATAATATCGCCTCTTATTCTTTATTATATTTTATCTTAAATAAAATAACAACTCATTAACGATAAATATATTATAACATTCAATTGATATTTCCTTAAAAAAAGCCACAAAGTGTGGCTTTATTTTAATTGTTATAATTGTTTATTATCCAACTATCTTCAGCAAACAGCTCATCTAAGCTAGCAAAGACTCTTATATCATCGTTATCTGTTGTTCCTAATACACCAAATTTATTATTATCTTTATCATAATTTATGTTTCTACCATTAGTAAATAATACTTCTTCAAACACATTAGTATTAACAACATCATTTAAATCTACTAAAGGATCAATAACTACTTCTAAATTATTATCTAAAACTAATAAAACATTTAATAGTTTTTCATTATAAATTAAAGTATTTGCTAATAACCCCGCAACATGAAGATTAATATTATATTCATAATTTAATTCTTCAAAATTTTCTTTTGCTACATCCGTATCAACTGAAACTTTATTAACATTAATAACTCCATCATATAATACTTCTACTAAATTAACATTAGCACTTGATGCATATAATCCAGCAACATTTAAATTAATAGTAACATTACCATTATCTTTAGTTACACGATCATTTGCTACATCAACAATAAATAATGTTGAATCTAAAACATTAATTGTTGTTCCAACAATAACATTAGTTGCAACAATATTTGATGCACGACCAATTAATCCACCTAAATCAACTTGCAGTGTTGCTCTTGAGTTTTTAGTAGTTATAATACCAGCATCCTTATCTTGTGCTATTTCATAATTAATAACACCAGAAACGTTAATATCTTTAATATTAATATCATTAGTTGATGTATTATCAGCTTTACCTAATAATCCTCCTACTTTAACTGTACCTAATCTTTTTTGAGTAATATTAATTGTATTAGTATTATCAATATTAATATTTTCAATGCTTGCAACACTTGCTCCACCTAAAAAGCCAACTTCATTAGTAATTGATTCACTATTAAGTGTTAAGTTAATTGTACTATTAGTAATAGTTATATTTCTAACCTTAGCAGTTGATGTTGTATTATTACCAAATAAGAAACCAACTCTTTTTGTTCCTGTAACATCACCTTTATGATCAATTACCATATTATCAATATTTAAATCATAAACTTCTGCATTGGTTGATAATTGTTGGAATAATCCTTGGTTAATATTTGATGATGAAATTTTATAGTTTTTAATTGTTTTACCATTACCATTAAATGTTCCCGTAAATGTACCAATTAAATTATCATTTATTTCATCATGATAATCAGCAAAGTCAAGATCATTCATCAAAGTAACTTTTGCATTTCTATTATCTTTAATTGTGAAAAAGTCCTCAACTGTTTCAACATTAATTTCATGAGGTGCGCGTGCTGTAAATGATTTTGTAGCAAGCACAACCGCTTTTTCACTAATTGTTGAACTTACTTCAATTTCATATCTTTTGTTTAATGTTAGACCACCAAATGAGAAGTTTTTTAATTCATCTTCTTCATCATCTAAAATAAGTTCATCTTTTGTTGTCGTTTGATTTCTTTCAAAATCTTCATTATCTTTAATAAAAATTCTAATATCTCCAGTAATTTCATCATCTGGATCTTTTAATTCTAAATTAAAGGTAACTGATGTACCATTATTTTCAAAATTAATAATCTTTAATTCAGCATTCGTTTTAACTGTTTCTTTAGTACATGCTACTAAGGTTAACACTAGTAAAAATGTTACAAATAAACTTAAAATCTTTCTCATAAGACACCTCTTAAAATATTTATAGTTTCATTGATTCTTTTAACCACTTTTTCTTTTCCTAATAATTTAATATTGTTTGGTAAACTTGGTCCAGATATTTCACCTGTTGTTGCAATTCTAGTAGGCATAAATAATGCTTTACCTTTTACATTTGCTTTTTTACCTGATTCATTAATAACTTTTTTAATTTCATCTTCATTAAAAGTTTCTAAATTATTTAAATTATCTTTAAATATTTCTAACAACTCTAAACTATTATATTCTTTTAATATTTCAATTACTTCATCTGTTAAATTAAATTCATCTCTAAAGAAGTTTTTATACAATTCAACTATTTCTGAAACATAATGCATTCTTTCTTTAAATAATGAAACTAAACTTAATAGCCATTCCTTACTTTCAATTTCAATATTAGCTTCTTCTAAAAATGGTTGTGCCATTTTAGCTAATTCTTCATCTGTTAACATTTTAATATATCTGCTATTAATATATGCTAATTTATCTTTATCAAACATAGCTGGTGATTTAGAAAGACGTTTTGGATCAAACAACTTAATAATTTCCTCTTGAGATAAAATCTCTTCCTCACCACCCGGTGACCAACCAAGTAAAGATATAAAGTTAAACATTGCTTCTGGTAGGTAACCTTTATCTTTATAATCTTTAATAAACTGAATAACATCAGTATCTCTTTTTGATAATTTCTTTCTTTGCTCATTAACAATAATTGTCATATGACCAAAAGTTGGAACTTCCCAATCAAAAGCATTATAAACCATTATTTGTTTAGGTGTATTAGTAATATGTTCTTCCCCTCTTAAAACATGGGAAATTTCCATAAAGTGATCATCTATTACAACTGCAAAGTTATATGTTGGAATGCCATTTTCTTTAATAATAATCCAATCTTCAATTTCTCTACTTTCAAACTTTAAAGTCCCTCTTACAATATCATCAAAAGTATAAGTAACATTTTCTGGTACTTTAAATCTAATTGCATAATTTTCGCTACCTTCACGATATTCTTTATAAGCAAGGCCTCGTTCTAAAAGTTCATTTGCATATTTAGTATATATATCAAGACGTTCTAATTGACGGTAAGGTCCATATGATCCACCAATATCTGGTCCTTCTTGCCAATCTAGACCTAACCATTTTAAATATTTTAATTGACTTTCCTCGCCACCAGGAATATTTCTTAAAGTATCAGTATCTTCAATTCTAATAATGAAATCACCATCATAGTGTTTTGCATATAAATATGTGAATAGGGCACTACGAGCATTTCCAATATGAAGATATCCCGTTGGACTAGGTGCATATCTTGTTCTAACTTTTTTCATAGGTAAACACATCCTTATCTAATTATATATTATATGTTATTTTAATAAAATTAACAAGATAATAAA
>Ga0209075_1000388_pt1 | contig 42763 bp, 32 predicted proteins | sample Stecom2011_FD_187523 | JGI IMG/M metagenome (GOLD analysis project Ga0209075, IMG submission 187523) | Agricultural soil microbial communities from Utah to study Nitrogen management - Steer compost 2011 (SPAdes) (version 2) | ecosystem: Environmental > Terrestrial > Soil > Agricultural land...
CCTCAAGAGGTAATGGACGCAGTAAAAGAACAAAACTTTGAAATCGCTCCAGGAAAGTTTGGGGAAGCATCAGACAAAGTGTTTGAAATTCCTCTACGTCATAAAGGTCGTTTTTCTCTTCCTGAGGAATATGAAAACATCCCTATTCGAGCCAATCCAGATCGATCTATTTTATTTCTAAAAGATATTGCGAGAGTAGAATTCGGAGCTTCAAATCTTGGTGCAAACAACTCAGTGAATGGACAGCCTGGACTGACGCTAAACCTTACACAAACAGCAGGGTCAAATGCTCGAACGATTGATGAAAATGTAAGAGAAGTATTAGAAAGAATCTCTAAATCCTTCCCTCCAGGAATAAAATATGATATAACCTACTCAGTGAAGGAGCAAATCGACGGCTCAATTAGTCAGGTAAAGACAACAATTTTTGAAGCTTTCATCTTAGTGTTCATAATTGTCTTTATTTTCCTACAAAATATACGTTCTACCATTATACCTGTCCTTAGTATTCCAGTTTCTCTTCTGGGAACTTTCTTTTTTATCTACTTACTTGGTTTTTCTATCAACGTTTTAACCATGTTTGCACTCGTACTTGCCATTGGAATTGTCGTAGACGATGCTATTATCATAGTGGAAGCCATTTATGACAAGATGCATCGGGCTGGCAAAAGTGCAAAGGAAGCCACATTAGAAACGATGAGCGAAATGAGAAAAGTAATTATTTCCATTGCAATGGTTATGATTGCTGTACTTGCACCAGTAGGTTTTATGGAAGGTCCGGCAGGGGTATTCTACAAGCAGTTTGCTTATACATTGGCAGTAGCCATATTAATTTCTGCATTAATTGCACTGACCTTAATCCCTGCGCTTTCAGCATTTTTCTTAAGTAAAAAGCGAAATACAAAAAAATATAATAGAAGTAGAAGACGTCCTTACATCATAAAAGGGAAATATATACTTCGGAACTTCTTTAATAAATTCAATTCACTTTTTGACCGATTTCTGAATTGGTATAAGGTAAAAGTGAGTTATTTAATTCAAAATGGAAAAGCTACCATAGCCATTATTTTAGGTTCAGTAATTATTGGTATCTTACTGATGAATTATACGCCAAGTGAGTTTATTCCAACTGAAGACGATAGCTTTATAACAGTTTCCATGGCATTACAACCAGGAGCTTCATTGGCAAGAACTCAAAAAACCTTAGATAAAGTAGAAGAAATTCTAAAGCAACGTAAAGACATAGACGGAATTACTACAATTTCTGGATATAATCCTATTGACAATACTCCGAGTTCTTCATTTGCAGTGGTCTACATTAACTTAAAGCCCATTAAAAAACGAGGAAAAGTTAGGAAAATAGATAAAATAATTTCGAGTATTCATTCAGAGTTAAGTACAATTGATGAAGCCACATTTCAAGTGTATCCAAGACCAACAGTCCAAGGATTTGGAGATTTTAGTGGGGTAGAAATCATGTTTCAAGATAGATTGGGAGGTACTTTTAATGAGTTTGAAACTGTGGCTCAAGAATTTATAAATAAGCTCAACGAAGATGCTTCTGTGGCACGTGCTTTTACTTCTTTCAACGCAAAATTTCCTCAATACATTTTAGACATCGACTATATAAAAGCGAAAACGCTAGGAGTAAACGTAAATGATTTAATGAGAACCATTCGTGCCTATTACGGTCGTGTTCAGATGGGAGACTTTAGTCGTTTCGGTCGCCAATACCGTGTTTATTTCCAGGCAGATATGGAGTTTAGATCATCCCCAGAAACTTTCGGAAATATTTTCGTAAAAAATAAAGATGGAGAGATGCTTCCTGCAAACACTTTGGTTACCTTACGATCCATTCAAGGTCCAGAAACTGTAAATCGATATAACTTATTCAACACAATACCGATTAAAATCACACCGTCGCAAGGAAGTAGTTCTGGTGATGTATTGGCTACCGTAGCACGTTTATCATCTGACTTACCTGCGAATTATAGTTATGAATTAACAGGAATGGCATTAGAAGAAAAAAAAGCAGGTGGACAAATGACATTCATTTTTAGTATCTCTGTGCTTTTTGTGTATCTCCTTCTTGTGGCACAATACGATAGTTTTATTCTTCCATTCTCTATTCTCATCATTGTTCCAACGAGTTTTATCGGAGTATTTTCAACTATTAATCTCGTAGGTGTAACCAACAACATCTATGTTCAAGTAGGGATAATAATGCTTATTGGCTTACTCTCCAAAAACGCCATTTTAATTGTCGAATATGCTTTACAACAACGAAAAAACGGACATTCCATTGTTGATGCAGCGCTTCAAGGTGCCATGCTACGTGTGCGCCCAATTCTAATGACCACCTTTGCATTTATTGCAGGATTAACTCCGTTGATGTTCGCTGTAGGACCTTCTGCAAAAGGAAATCAATCGATTTCTATTGGAACCTCAGGAGGATTATTATTTGGCGTCATCATTACCGTTTTTGTAGTACCTGCACTTTTTGTATTCTTTCAAAAATTAGACGAAAAGATTAAATTGAAATTTAAAAATGAAAACTAAAATATTTCTCCTTTTTACGGTCTTGAGTTTTGTAATGCTAGGGTGTCTACCACAATCCAAGTACACACCTGAAGAATTTGATATACCCGAAAACTTTCGAATTGTAGAGACACTGACTGAGCACGAAGAAAAAGAGTTTTCAGGAGACTCCATTGTTCATACTCTAGATTCTTCAAAATTAGCTTGGTCACACTACTTTAAAGATGAAACGTTGATCGATTTAATACAAAAAGGATTAAATCACAATTTTGATATTCGCATGGCCATAAAAAATTTAGAAATTTATCATTTACAATACAAACAAGCAGGTATGGAGTTATTGCCAGACATTCACGCTTCAATAGCAAGTGGTGATTATCAATGGCGTTCAAAGGAGTTTTATTCAACACCAAACAGCAAGTGGTACTCAGACAAAGACGCTCCAGAAAATATGTATTTTTATCGAGGGCAAAACATCACGGGATTAAACTTAAGTTGGGAAATTGATGTTTGGGGAAAAATACGCAGTCAAAAAGCGGAGCACTTTTATAATTATCTATCCACTTTAGAAGCAAAAAAAGCAGTACAAACGAAATTAGTAGCCGATATTGCGACCAGTTATTATCGATTATTGGCACTTTATACACAATTATCCATTGCTGAATCGAATTATCAGCTTTCAGAACGTACATTAAGAATGGTTGAGTTACAATACGAATCAGGAAATACAACAGCCCTTGCTAAACAGCAGACTAAATCTCAAATGCTTGCTACAAAAGCATTAATTCCTAAAATAAAACAACAAATTAGCGCACAAGAAAACAACCTGCATTTTCTTACTGGAAGTACGCCAGGAAGTATAGAAGTCAACCCAAGTGAATTCGAGAACACCTTCACAAATGTTGAGAAAAATTATTCCATTCCACTTTCCATGGTGAGCTATCGTACGGATGTAAGCAAAGCAGAACAAGAACTATGGGCGGCAAACGCACGTGTAGGAGTATCTCAAGCCAACAGGTATCCTCGACTTGCTATTGATTTAAGTTTTGGAGTAAACTCACTTCTTCCTGCCAATTGGTTTAACATTCCTGGAGCATTATTTGGAGGAATTATTGGAAATTTAACACAGCCTTTGTTCAATAAGAAACGATTAAAAACAAAATTTGAGCAAGCTAAAATAGATCGAGAAGTTAAAGAAATTCAACTTCAAAAGACCGTTTATCAAGCCATTCATGAAATTTCAAATCTGCTTACCCTTATGAGTTCGCTAGATGAGCAAATTAAAATAGCTGAAGAACAAGTAATTAATTCAGAATTAACCATTACACAGTCCAACCTGTTATTTAATAGTGGTTATGCTTCATACCTTGAAGTAATTAACGCACAACGTGTGGCGCTAGAAAGCGAAATCCAACTGAGTCAATTAAAAGAAGAGCGCATGCAATTAAAAGTTTTAATGTATAAAGCACTTGGAGGAGGATGGTAGCAAAAAAAGATCGAATGTACATATTATAATAACCTGTTTAATATTTTAAACAACTCTCATTCATTCCTTTTAAGACAAAACTTTTCCAATTTTTTTTTACATTTTCTCCGACCGTTACGGTCAATATACATAAGTTTTCTTATTTTTGGTAATTAAAAATCAATTATAAAACAATATTTTATGGGAGAGTTCTTTAACCATTTTTTGGAAAGTTTTCAAGTTCCTTTAGAAAGCCCAATTTTAGTTTTCTCATTAATATTAATGATTATTCTACTCTCTCCTATTTTATTGGGTAGGCTGAACATTCCTGGAATTATTGGTTTAATTATCGCTGGAATCATGATTGGACCAAAAGGTTTTCACATTATTGAGAACAACTCGGCCATCGAATTATTTTCCACCATCGGTCTCCTCTATATTATGTTTATTGCAGGATTAGAGTTAGATTTAAAAGAGTTTAAAGCCAATCGAAATAGAAGTATAAGCTTTGGAATCCTTACATTTATGATTCCGCTAGGTATTGGGTATCCTATCTGTCATTATTTTTTAGGTTACGATGTCAATGCAAGTTTATTAACTTCAAGTATGTTTGCTACCCACACTTTAGTCGCTTATCCAATAGTGAGTAAACTCGGGATATCTAAGAATCAAGCTGTAGCGGTTACTGTAGGTGGAACAATATTGACAGATACAGCGGTATTAATTTTATTAGCCGTTATAGTTGGGAATGCCGAAGGTAATTTAAGTCAAGATTTTTGGATTAAATTAGGAATTTCCTTGACGATTTTCTCATTTATTATGTTCTTCATTATCCCTCGAATTGCTAGGTGGTTCTTCGAGAAGTTAAAGCATGAAAAGCATTCTCACTATATTTTTGTTTTATCGGTTGTATTTTTCGCCGCCTTCTTAGCAGAAGTAGCTGGAGTTGAAGCGATTATCGGTGCTTTTATGGCAGGATTAGCCCTGAATAAGTTAATCCCTCATAATTCTTCCTTAATGAATCGCATTGAATTCTTAGGAAATGCCTTCTTTATTCCATTTTTCTTAATCAGCGTAGGAATGCTTGTAGATGTAAGGGTTATTTTCAGTGGCACAGGAGCTTGGATTGTAGCAGGGACATTAACTATCGTTGCTTTATTTAGTAAGTGGCTTGCCGCTTGGTTCACACAAATAATTTTTAAATTTTCTGGTGCTCAAAGGCAAGTAATCTTTGGATTAAGCAGTGCTCATGCCGCAGCTACTCTTGCTGTAATTTTAGTTGGATACAATGTCATTTTAGGTTATGATGAGCTAGGCGATCCTATACGTTTACTTGATGACAACATACTAAACGGTACTATTATACTCATTTTAGTTACCTCTATTGTAGCTACATTTGCCACTGAAAATGCTGCGAAGAAAATTGTAATAGAAGCTGAAAATGATGTAGAAGGGCTTGCTAAATCAAGTGGTGCAAAAAGTGAACATATTTTGGTTCCTATCGATAATTACGAAAAAATAAATCGCCTGATGGAGCTTGCTTTTTATATAAAAGACCAAAAGTCTCCCAACCCTATTTCTATGCTCACAGTCGTCTCTAATAATGAAGATTCAAATGCGAATTTAGCAGAAGCTAAAACCAAATTAGACGAGTTTGCCGACAAAAACAAAGAAAGCAAAACAAAAGTAAATGTACTCACCACCATAGACCATCATGCAGCTACAGGAATAGCTAGAGTTTCACGAGAAATCATGACGGATCTTATTCTCTTAGGATGGCCTAGTCAATCTAGTGGATTTATTGATCGACTCATTGGAATTGGTGAAAAGGTAGACAATATTGTAAATCAAACAGGGAAAACTTCTTTTGTTTGTAAGATACAAAAACCAATTACTCAGCATACAAAAATAGTTGTTACCGTGCCACCATTAGCAGAACGAGAAGTGGGGTTTGCTACATGGCTAAATAAAATACTTACCCTTGCTGAAAGACTCGATATACCGATTGAGTTTTATGGAAATAAAAACACAATTGAGATTGCAGAAAAGCTCTTTAGCAAATTGAAATCTCCTGTGATTACTTTAAAAGAATATGATTCGTTAAACAATATTACAAGTATTGTAAGAGACATTTCTGAAAACGATTTACTGATTTTTGTATCTGCGAAACGTGGTGGAACTTCCTATACGCGTGTATTAGAGAATATGCCTTCAAGAATTATCAAGCTTTTCCCAACAAACAGCTTAATTGTTATTTTCCCACAACATTTCATTGATTTTAATAAGAAAGATAGTGATATTTCCACTGAAGGAATCAAAGCAAGTATAGAAGCTGTTCAAAAGGTAAGTCGAGGAATTGGCTCTATTTTTAAAAAAACAAAGTAATTTAACACTGAATAAAAACAAAATTCATAACACAAACCACATATGTTAGATTTTTTCAAAACATTTGCCCACGAAGTTCAGCTACCGTTAGAAAGTCCGATTCTAATTTTTTCTTTGATTCTTCTGATCATTTTACTTTCTCCTATACTACTGAGAAAGCTGAATATTCCTGGAATTATTGGCTTAATCATAGCAGGGGTTGTCATCGGTCCTCATGGACTTCATGTACTTGAAAATGACTCTGCTGTAGAGATGTTTTCCACGATTGGATTGCTCTACATTATGTTTATTGCTGGTCTTGAATTGGATTTAAATGAGTTTAAAGCCAATCGAAACAAGAGTTTAGTATTTGGTTTTTTCACTTTTATTATCCCCTTAGGAATAGGTTTTCCTGTAGTTTACTACTTTCTAGGTTATGACTTCAACGCAAGTTTTCTAACCGCTAGTATGTTTGCTACGCATACTTTGGTGGCTTATCCTATAGTCAGTAAATTGGGAATTTCAAAAAACCAAGCTGTTGCAGTGACCGTAGGAGGTACAATTTTAACAGACACCGCTGTATTAATCATACTTGCAGTTATCATTGGAAACGCAGAAGGTGGCTTAACGCAAGAATTTTGGATAAGATTTGGAGTTTCATTACTCATTTTTGCCATCATTATGTTCTTAATTATTCCTCGAATTGCCAAATGGTTTTTTAGAAAGCTAGAAAGTGAAAAACATTCGCATTACATTTTTGTACTTGCCGTTGTATTTTTTGCTGCTTTCCTTGCTGAAGCTGCTGGAGTAGAGTCAATTATTGGAGCATTTATCGCTGGATTAGCGCTCAATAAGCTGATTCCTTCCTCATCTGCACTGATGAATCGAATAGAGTTTTTAGGAAATTCTCTATTCATTCCTTTCTTCTTAATTAGTGTAGGTATGCTTGTTGACATAAGTGTAATTTTTAGCGGTATTGGCGCTTGGATTATCGCTGGAACCTTAACCTTCGTAGCTATTTTTAGTAAATGGCTTGCCGCTTGGCTCACACAAATCTCATTTAAATTTTCTAAAGCCCAACGACAACTTATTTTTGGATTAAGTAGCGCTCACGCTGCTGCCACACTTGCTGTAATCTTAGTTGGATACAATGTGATTTTAGGTTATGATGAACTTGGTGAACCCATCAGATTACTAGATGACAACATCCTTAATGGAACGATTATTTTAATTCTTGTAACGAGTGTTGTAGCCACTTTAGTGACAGAAAAATCAAGTAAGAAAATACTTCTTCAATCAGAAGATAAAGTTGAAAATTCAGACGAACCAGCAAGCACTACAAATGAGCATATTCTTTTGCCTATCGCTGATGTGACTAATTTCGAGAAACTGCTTGAGTTTGCAATTTTAATTAAAGACAAAAAGTCTGTGCAGCCTATCTCCTTACTTACTGTCGTTTCTAATAATGAGGAATCAGAAGCAAATATTTTGAAAGCGAGGAATAAATTGGATGCGTTTGTAAGAGAGGCTTCAGCCACTGAAACTGCTATCAACGTATTAACAACCATTGATCAGGATGTAAATAACGGTATTACTCGAATTTCTAAGGAAACACTCGTAGATATTGTAATTGTAGGTTGGCCAAGAATAAAAAACAACCTGAGCAAGTTTACAGGAGACCAAAAAGATACCTTGATTAATTCAACGGTAAAAACAGTATTTATCTGTAAAGTAGAACGACCTTTACCTGTTCATAAAAAGATGGTCCTTTTAGTGCCACCACAAGCACACAAAGAAAAAGGATTTATCATTTGGTTTGACAAAGTAGCCAAACTAGCGCAAGAATTGAGTATTAGTATTCAAATATATTGTGATGAAGATGTGCAACGAAATATTGAGTTAGCCTACCAAGCTTTAGATTTGTCTGCTACGATAAACTTTACAAACTTTGAAGATTGGGAAGACTTTTTAATCTTAAGTCGAGACATTCATAATGACGACCTTATCATTGCTATTTCAGCAAGAAAAGTAGCTTCTTCATACAATCCTTACTTTGAGAGAATGCCTGAAAAATTAGAAAAGCATTTTAAAAACAATAGTTTTATGGTTGTTTTCCCTCAACGTTTCAGTGATTATTCGATTGAAAACTATGAAATTCCTACAGAAGCATTAACGGCAGGAATAGATATGGTTCAAAAGCTTGGAAAAGAAATTGGTTCTATCTTTAGAAAGGCAGAGGATAAAGATAGAGGTGGTGAAGAAAAAGGAAATTAAGGAATTCTTTATCAAAAAAATATGGGTTAGAATACAACTCTAACCCATTCACATAACTTACATTCCTGTTGGGATACTCCCTTTAATTCAAAAACTCTTTTTCTAAATCTAATGGAGAGATATAATTTCCATCTTTATAGACACGCATATTTCCTCCTGAAATTTCATCAATAAGAATTATTTCATCGGTTGATTTGTCTCGTCCAAACTCTAGTTTAATATCATAAAGTTCTAGTCCCTTTTTATTCAACTCTTCTTTAATGATGGTACAAATTTCAATTGTTTGTCTTTTTAAAACCTCATACTCATCCTCAGATAGTATTTTCAGCATTACCAAGGTATCCTTAGAAATTGTAGGGTCTCCTCGTTCATCATCTTTAAGTGTGATTTCCAACAAAGCATCTAAAGGTGCACCTTCTTCAACATAGGCTCCATATCTTCTTAAAAAACTTCCCACTGCCCTATATCGACAAATTACTTCAAGTCCTTTTCCGAAGTTTTCCGCTTCTTTTACAACCATTGAAACATCTTCTAAATCAGCAGAAATATAATGAGTTTTAATTCCTTTTTTTTCTAATAATTCAAAGAAAAACTGGGTCATTCTCAATCCGCTCTTCCCCACTCCTTCAATACTTAAACCTACTGTGTTTGCTCCAGGGTCAAAAACCCCATCTGTTCCAGTTACATCATCTTTAAACTTCAATAAAACTTTATTGTCCTCTAATGCATAGACATCCTTTGTCTTTCCTTTATATTTTAATGTCATTTTTTCTTTGTTAGTATCGTCAAAAATACAATGATTGTAGTAAAATTCTACGAAATCAACCTAAAATTAATTTTTATTAGCCCAAAGTCAATAGCTTTTTCAGAATACTTTCATTGTCTAAGTTTGGAGAAACTTCATTTTGAATTGCTTCTTGTAAGGGTACTGTAACTAAATTCACACCATCATAACCCACCATGATTTCAGTTTTTCCTTTCATTAATAATTCGACTGCCATCACTCCAGAGCGCGTGGCCAAAGACCGGTCAAAAAAAGACGGTGCACCTCCACGTTGAATATGTCCTAAAACTGTCGTTCTCAACTCATAATCTTTTAACAAAGGTGTGATTTTTCTTTTGATGTCAATTGCGCCTCCTTCGTCATCTCCTTCAGCAACGATAATTATGCTACTTCTTCTTCCTTTGTTTTGCGTTTTTATTTTCTCTGCAAGCAAAGTTAAGTCAGTATCAATCTCAGGAATCAAAACTGACTCAGCGCCAGAAGCAATCGCAGAGTTTAAAGCCAAGAATCCTGTGTCTCTTCCCATTACCTCAATGAAAAAAATTCTTTTATGAGAAGATGCAGTATCCCTAATATTGTCAATGGCAGAAACAATCGTATTGAGTGCGGTATCATATCCAATTGTTGACTGCGTTCCATATAAATCATTGTCAATTGTAGCAGGAAGTCCTACTAGTGGAATGCCCACCTCTTTAGCAAAAACATGTGCACCCATAAAAGTTCCATCACCTCCAATCACAACAAGGCCTTCAATACCTTCTTCTTTGACGAACTTAATTCCTTTTTTTCTTTCGTTTACATCTTTAAAGGCTTGGCATCTTGCCGAACCTAAAATGGTTCCTCCCCGTTGAATAATATTATCAACATCAGTATATTTCATTCGGATAAACTTTCCGTTTAACAAACCCTGAAAGCCATCTTTTATACCGACAGTTTCAATTCCATAATGTAAAGCAGCTTTAGTTATTGCTCGAATTGCCGCATTCATTCCTGGTGCATCTCCTCCAGATGTGAGTACTCCTATTTTTCTCATTAAAAACAATATTTAATCCTATCTAATCAATGGCTTGTAGTCCACTTAGTCTTATATTAAATGCAAGCCAATGAATAATTTGCATCAAATTAATGAAAAAAGATGGGAATTAGCGCACATGACATCAAAAATTATTAACTTTGCGGGGCTATATTGTGAGCACAATTAATAATATTATAAGAGATTGTAAGAATGAGAACTGTTCAATTTAGAGAAGCATTAAACGAAGCAATGTCTGAGGAAATGCGTCGTGATGAAAACGTATTTTTATTAGGAGAGGAAGTAGCTGAATATGATGGAGCTTATAAAGTTTCCAAAGGCATGTTACAAGAATTTGGAGAAAAGCGCGTGATTGACACACCGATTGCTGAGTTAGGATTTGCTGGTATTGCAGTAGGAGCTTCAATGAATGGTTTACGACCAATCGTAGAGTTTATGACTTGGAACTTTGCACTTTTAGCATCTGATCAAATTATCAATAGTGCTGCAAAAATGTTGCAAATGTCTGGTGGTCAATTTCACTGTCCAATTGTATTTAGAGGAGGAAACGGTTCTGCAGGACAATTAGCTGCTACGCACTCACAATCATTTGAATCTATTTATGCGCATGTACCTGGCTTAAAGGTAATCACTCCTTCTACGCCTGCAGATGCAAAAGGATTATTAAAATCAGCAATACGCGACAACGACCCTGTAGTTTTCCTTGAGTCTGAAAAGATGTATGGAGATAAAGGAGAAATTCCTGAAGGAGAGTATTTAATTCCTATTGGAGTTGCGGATACAAAAAGAGAAGGAAAAGATGTCACTATCGTTTCTTTTGGTAAAATTATAAAAGTTGCACACGCTGCAGCTGAAGAATTAGCAAAAGAAGGTATTGATTGTGAAATTATTGATTTACGTACAATCCGTCCTATTGATTATCCAGCAGTCGTTGAGTCTATCAAAAAAACAAATCGTTGTGTAGTGGTTGAAGAATCTTGGCCTTTGGCTTCAATTTCTTCTGAGATTGCTTACCACATTCAACGTTATGCTTTTGACTACTTGGATGCACCTGTAATGCGAGTAACACAAACGGATACACCTATTCCATTTTCATTACCACTCGTTGAAGCAGCAGTTCCTACTGTAGACAAAGTAATAAACGCAGTAAAGGCAACACTTTACAGAAACTAATTTTAGCGAAACGCTATCATAAACTGATGGCTTTAAGGCTTTGATGTGGGCACTTATTTTTGAAAATAAGAAGGATAAATTATCTCATTCTACTTCTTTTCGTTAAAAACTTGATTAACAAGTCATTTAAGTGCTCATTTACATCAAGCTCATGAAAATCAATGTGATAAGAACCACACTTTTCTTTTAATTCCTTAAAGTATTGGTTCACTTCTTGGGTATATCGTTCTCTAATCTCCTGAGGCATTAATTTAATTTGTTCGCCTGTTTCCATATCCACTAAAGTGTGCGGACGATTTTCCAACTGAAAATTGAGCTCGTGCTGTTTATCAACAACATGAAAAAGAATGACCTCATGTTTGTTATACTTTAAGTGTTGAAGTGCTTCAAAAAGCTTATCGGTATGCGCTGGATCATTCAGCATGTCAGAAAAAATAACAATTAAACTTCTGCGATGACAGAGTTCAGCAATATCATGAAGTACTTTAATAGCATCTGTAGTTTTTGTTTCTTTCTGTGAATAATTATAAAGTAATTTTTCTAACTCCGAATATATAAATTGATGGTGCTTCTGAGTTGATTTATTCTCCGTATGAAGTTCTAATTCATCAGTATAAACGCTTAATCCCACAGCATCTCTTTGTCTTTTCACCAACTCCATTAGTGAAGCAATTCCATAGATACTATATTTAAGTTTTGACCAATTGTCTCCCTGTTTAAAATACATAGAACTAGAGGCGTCCAATACAAATTGGCATCTTAAATTCGTTTCTTCTTCAAATTTTTTAGTAAACAATTTCTCTGTTCGGGCATACAGTTTCCAGTCTACATGACGTGTAGATTCTCCTGGATTATACAGTCGGTGTTCTGCAAATTCAACGGAAAAACCATGAAAAGGGCTTTTATGAAGACCTGTAATAAATCCTTCAACAATTTGCTTAGCTAATAATTCTAAGCTTCCAAATTTTTCTATATACTCATGTTGAATCTTCTCTCCCATAAGCTAAAGATAAGTATTTTATGGCTTATAATCCTTCAAAACTGACTTTCTTCCTATAGCAGCCGTAATATAATCCACACTTAACCTCGGACTACGCGCTGGAGAATGACTTCTTCCATAGAAAATAATTTGCAAGTGAAGTTTATTCCATTTTTCTTTTGGGAAAAGCTTTTTAGCATCTTTTTCAGTTTGTTCCACACTTTTTCCGTTGGTTAATCCCCATCGATACATCAACCTATGAATATGCGTGTCAACAGGGAAAGCAGGAATTCCAAATCCTTGAGCCATCACTACAGAAGCGGTTTTATGTCCTACACCAGGCAAAAACTCTAAATCTTCATAATTTGATGGCACCTCACCATTATGTTTATCAATTAAAATCTGGGACAACTCATGAATCGCTTTTGATTTACGAGGAGACAAGCCACAAGGTTTAATAATTTCACGAATTTCATCTACTGATAATTTCACCATATCGTATGGGTTATCAGCTTTAGCAAACAAAATTGGTGTAATTTTATTGACTCTTTCATCTGTGCATTGCGCAGACAACAAAACGGCTATCAACAAGGTGTAATTATCTTTATGGTCAAGAGGTACAGGTGTTTTCGGATAAAGTTTTTCAAGCTCCTCCATTACAAACTCTGCTTTTTCTTTACGTGTCATTTTTATCTAATTTGAAACCGTTTCTGATGAAATAAATAAACTCTTTAAATGTTTTTTTATTGGTAAAAATACTCTTCAATACTGTAGTAAAAGAAGTTGGTGGACTCTCTTTCAACTTTTTAGGCTGTAATTTCTCACCTTGCGGAATTTGCAAAGAACCTGGTTTAGGCAAAGGATTATTTTCCTTCCCATTTCTCGAGGTTGTAATGTGTTCATTTTCTTCGATTTTAGCAAAAAAATCTTTTTGCATTTCAGCCAATTTATCTGCTTTTTGAAAACTCCTTTGCGCTTGTTGTTGATATCCTTTTTTCTCACGAAGAAGACCTAAATTATTATGTGAAATAGCATCATCTGGTTCAAGTTCTACAGCTTTCTCGTATAATGCTATTGCCCCATCTAAATCTCCAAAAAATTCTCTTGCATACGCTAGCGCGGCATAGCGATAAGCATAATTACTATCTAAATGCAATGATAATTCAAGATCATCAAAGCACTTTCTCTTTTGATTTAGGTGTAAATAAAGAACGCCTCTATGTGATAAAATATTAGGGTCATTTGGATTCAAAGCAAGGGCTTTGTTAAAAGCATCTAAAGCCTTTTCATACTTTCCTTGATCCATCAACTCTTGTGCTTTTTTATGTGCTAAATTTATATACATTTGCATGCTCTGTTAATAAAACAAAATTATGGTTTTTCCTCAATATAGAAAAAGATTCGATAACAAGTCTTTTTACAAAATAACTTCATTGACTACATTTGAAGAGATTCAACTAATAGGTAAACGTTTCTTCATCCATGTTGTTCATGCAAAAAAGTATTTTGAGCAACTTCAAGTTCAAGATATGCTCAATGCTGAAATTGAGATGTATCAAACCAGTAACGAAGAAGAGTTTGAGAATCAATACCAGAAAGCCAAGGAATATCTACAATCTCAAAAGTAATTTACTAAGCTTATTTACTCAGTAGCTTTCTCTGAGCTTTCCACTTTTTCCACCTCATTCGCTACAGTTTGTAACTCAACATTTTTAACCTGAATAACATCCAGCAGTTGAATCTCAAAATTATTTTGTTTAGCAATAAAAACGCTTGCATTTTCTTGGCCATGTTTTGGTCCAATAGGCACGATATGAAAACTGTCCATTAACCCTTGATTTCTATCCACACCCAATAACAAGTATGCAAGTTGAGACAAGGTCACATCAAAGCCGTGAAAAGCATGTTTTGTAGGGTCAGAACCATATCTATCTCTAAACTTCTTTGTGAAACCCGCTGTTCTTCGCTCGTCATAATTCAGATAATTACTTGCTGCAAAATGAAATTGAAAACGATTTTTATAGTAGCTATTCAAAGCTGGCTTGTCATTCCATTCATTCATTCCCACCATTATCACATTTGCTTTTCGTGTATTCGCGTTGGTGTTTTTTGCTTCGTTCAGTGCATTTACGAAGTTCATCACTAACTGTACATTATTTGATAAGCAAACAAAATAATTGTCTTTATTGGGATCAACATGTCCTACTAAAGTTGTATTAGATACACCATTTAAGTTACCCGTTTTTAAAGTAACATTCTCTGACTTATATTTTTCAAACGTAGTTCTAAAGTATGAAGCATTCAATCTTTCTGCTTCGCTTCCGCCTTCTAAAAGAATGACATTACTCGCTTCTTCAAGTTGGGCTATATATTTAGCCATTCCTTGAATGACCGTTAAATCGGAAGGTACAGTTGAAATCAAAAAAGGATTATCTTCTAACAACTTAGTTGGAATTTTAGTTACAGCCACAACAGGCACTTGATTTTTCTTTCCCCAAGATGCTGCATAATCTAATAATTGTGGATACAATGGTCCAATGATAATATCAAAATTCTTATTATTATTTTCTCCCAAATAATCTTTAAACTTATTCAAATCACCATCTGTATCAAAAACTTCAACATGTGAAACAAGACCAAGCTTTTGAAGTGAATCCAAAGCCATTTCTGCACCCATAAACAAAGAAACAGACAGCTCTGTTAAGTGATTTAACTTCGTTGATTCATCATATAAGCCAGAGAGCACATTTTGATTTTGGGCCAACCTTAGAGGTAGTGCTACTAAAACTTTATACTCTTCTTTTTCTTCAATTAGTCGAGGTCGTTCAAAAGGCTCAAAAAGTTCGATTTCACTAATATCTTTTGGTTCTACCTCAGTGATACGCTCTTTTTTCAATTTGATTTTCAAGACCTGATTGGGACTTATTGTGTTTCCTTTGATGTCATTATCTCTAATCAAGTCCTCTACAGTCACCATAAAGCGTTTTGAAATAGAATAAAGTGTTTCTCCTTTTTGTACTGTATAATCAATGATGCTGTCAGTAAACTCAACTTTATAATTCTGCTCTGTTAAAGTGTCTTTTACTATCTCGGTGATTGGTTTGCTTTCATCTACAGGCTTGAATTCTTCTTCTGTTTTTCTATGTGTTTCTGCTAAATCTGGCTTAGTTTCATTTGTTTTTTTAGTTTCCTTTACTGGCACTAAAATTTCTTGTCCGGTTTTCAGTCCGTCTTCCACCCCAGGATTCAACTGGATAAGCTCTTCTACAGTACACTCATATTGTCTTGAGATTCCATAAAGTGTTTCTTTCCTTTTCACTTTATGGACTTTTGTGTCTTGTTTGCTTTTTATATGTTTTTCTTTATCAAAAGGAATATACAGCTTCTGCCCTATTTTCAAGCCATCTACGACTGCTGGATTTGCATTGATAATTTCTTCGATGGTCACATTGTACTTTTTATGCAAGCCATACAAGGTATTACCAGCTTCTACAATGTGTATCTTATATGTTTTATCGCCTTTTATTTCCTCTCCTATTTCTTGAGAAAATACATTTACTACGAAACCAAGAGCTAAAAGCAAAGTCACTAAAAATCTCATTCCCATTCAATTGTTGCAGGCGGTTTAGAGCTAATGTCATAAGTTACTCTATTAAATCCGTCTACTTCGTTAATAATTTTATTTGATACATTGTTTAAAATCTCATACGGCAAATTAACCCAGTCTGCTGTCATTCCATCTACCGACATCACTGCTCGTAGTGCTACTGCGTGTTCGTATGTTCTTTGGTCACCAGTAACTCCCACCGTATTTACTGGAAGAAAGATTGCACCCGCTTGCCAGACTTTATCATACCAACCTTTTTCTTTCAATTCATTAATAAAAATAGCATCAGCCTCTTGCAACATGCTCACTTTTTGGGGTGTTACCTCACCTAAAATACGAATCCCCAATCCTGGTCCAGGGAAAGGGTGTCTGCCTAGAATCGCAGGCGGTATATTCAATACTTTTCCAACTCTTCTCACCTCATCTTTAAACAATAACTTCAGCGGCTCAACTACTTTCAACTTCATATAATCAGGAAGACCTCCCACGTTGTGATGCGATTTAATCGGAGCTGACTTTCCATCAACCCCAATTGATTCAATAATATCTGGGTAGATTGTACCTTGCCCTAACCACTTAGCATTTTCAACACGTTTTGATTCTTCATCAAATACATCTACAAATACCTTGCCTATTGTTTTTCTTTTCTCTTCCGGGTCGGTAATTCCTTTTAAAGCACTAAAAAAACGGTCAGATGCATCCACACCTTTTACATTCAATCCCATTCCTTTATAAGATTCTAAAACTTCATTGTATTCATTTTTACGAAGCAGTCCATGGTTCACAAAAATACAATACAAATTTTTGCCAATTGCCCGATCAAGCAATACAGCCGCTACAGACGAATCAACTCCTCCGGAGAGCCCTAGAATCACTTGTTCATCCCCTATCTCTTCTTTTAGCTTTTTAACTGACTTTTCTACAAATAACTCAGGAGACCAAGTCGCTTGACAAGCTGCAATATTTATCACAAAGTTTTCTAATATTTTTCGCCCCTCAGTGGTATGATGAACCTCTGGATGAAATAGCACTGCGTAAGTTTCTTCACCTTCTACAGTAAAAGCTACACTGTTTCCATCCAATGTGTGTGCGATAGATTGGATTTCTTGTGACAAAGAGTTAACCTTAGTCCGGCCAGCAAGCCAAACTTGCGCATTTTCTACGCCTTTAAACAACTTGTTTTGTGTATCAATAACGAGTTCTGCTTTTGAGTATTGAGTCTGAGAAGAAATATCTAATTCTCCACCTAGTTCTTCAATGATTAATTGAGCTCCAAAACTAATTCCTAACACGGGCACTTTACCTCGAATTTGAGAGTAGTCAAACTTCAAGTGTTTCGGATTTATGTTTGAAGCACTTCCTGAGAGAATCACTCCCTTCACATCATTGCTTATCTTTATGGGCTTGTCATAAGGACAAACTTCACTATATACATTTAATTCACGAACTCTTCTCGCTATAAGCTGCGTATACTGTGAACCAAAATCAAGAATCAAAATTTTTTCCTCCATAAATGCAAAGATAACAAACCCTCTAATCGATAACTAAAATAATCTTTTTTTTTAGTATTCAATATAGTGTACGAAGTTATCTTTTTCTGTATTTATTTTACTTACTGTGTAAATTACAGTGTTTTTAGGCTTAATGAGAAGCTAAAATGCATGGACAAAATTTCGAACATTATAAAGCTTTCAGTCTACACGTACAGTTCTGTCAACTGCTGCTGAACTTTTTCATCCTTAATATATTCATCGTAAGGCATTAGTTTGTCCAACATACCATTAGGAGTAAGCTCAATAATTCTATTTGCCACAGTGCGTACCAATTCATGGTCATGAGAAGTAAATAAAATTATTCCGGGAAAATCTTTCATTCCGTTATTCAGGGCTGTAATAGACTCCAGATCAAGGTGGTTTGTTGGCTCATCCATCATTAACAGGTTAGCTCGTGCCATCATTAATCGAGACAACATACACCTTACTTTTTCACCTCCAGATAGCACTGTAGCACTTTTCAGGGCTTCTTCTCCTGAGAATAACATTTTTCCAAGGAATCCTCTCAAGTTTGCTTCTTCTTTTTCTTCGTCAGTTTTGGCGTAATTTCTCAACCAATCCACTAGACTTTCTTTTTTCTGGAAGAATGCACTATTATCATTTGGAAGGTATGCCGTTGTGATTGTTGTTCCGAAGTTATAATCTCCAGTTGTGGGTTGTCTGTTACCGTTAAGAATTTCAAAGAAAGCAGTTAATGCCTGCGAGTTTCTTGAAACAAAAGCAATTTTATCTTCTTTATGGACGTTGATATTGATGTTTGAAAACAGCACTTCTCCATCCTGCTCATAAGAGAGGTTGTTGATATGTAACACTTGATCTCCCGCTTCCCTTTCTTGTTCAAAAATAATACCTGGATATCTTCTTGAAGAAGGTTGAATTTCATCCAAATCAAGTTTTTCTAGAAGTTTTCTTCTACTTGTTGCTTGTTTAGATTTTGCAGCATTGGCTGAGAATCGAGCAATAAATTCTTGCAATTCCTTTTTCTTTTCTTCAGCTTTTTTGTTTTTATCCGCCCTTTGACGTGCTGCAAGTTGAGATGATTGATACCAGAAAGTATAGTTTCCAGTAAAAAGTTGAATTTTTGAATAATCAATATCACAAATATGGGTACACACAGTATCTAGAAAGTGACGGTCGTGTGAAACCACAATTACTGTATTTTTAAAATCTAACAAGAAATCTTCCAACCAATTAATAGTTTGAATATCGAGGTCGTTCGTAGGTTCGTCAAGAATTAATAAATCAGGATTACCAAAGAGTGCTTGCGCCAAAAGCACACGAACTTTCAAGTCGTTAGGCATATCTTTCATTAATGTATAGTGCCTCGACTCATCTATCCCTAAATTAGAAAGCATTGTTGCAGCGTCTGCTTCAGCATTCCAGCCATCCATATCTGCAAACTCTGCTTCCAACTCTGAAGCTTTGATTCCATCTTCTTCTGAGAAGTCAGGTTTTGCATATAGTGCATCTTTTTCTTTGATGATTTGATACAAACGCTCATGACCTTGAATCACTGTTTCTAATACCTGATATTCGTCAAACGCGAAGTGGTTTTGAGAAAGCACGGCCATTCTTTTTCCTGGCTCAAGAGAAACATTCCCTTTTGTTGGGTCTTGTTCTCCAGATAGAATTTTTAGGAAAGTTGATTTTCCTGCACCGTTTGCTCCAATTACACCATAACAGTTTCCTTGTAAAAACTTTAGGTTCACATCGTCAAATAGAACTCTCTTTCCAAATTGAAGAGATAAATTATTAACTGTTAGCATTCTTTTATATAAAAATTAGTTTTTCTGACCTCAATCAGAAGCGTTTTAAAAAATTATTATTCATCGTCTAAATGAGCGCGCAATTTTTGACGCAACTGACGATTATACGTTTCCATCAAATATTTAAAATAGTTGTTTGTACTTTTTGCAATACACTTTGTATATTGTTTCAAGCGGTGTTCAATGTGTTCTTGAAGTGCTTCTTGTATTTCAAGTCCATCATAAAAATCTGTTGCTTTATCAACAATAGCTTGAAAGTGGTTTTCTAAGGAATCATCTACGGCTTGTTTTCCTTTTTCTCCCACTTCAATATATCCCATGTACACATCTTTCATATTAAAGGAATCGATTAGTTCTACGTTAACTCGTTCTTGTATATGCTTAGGTAGTACATAAGCCGCTTCAAACATCAAATCTTCTTGTTCAGAAAGTCTTGACTCTAAGAATCTATTTGGGTATTGAAAAGCATCCTGCCAATTGATATAATCTTGCCATAAACCAAATCGGCGAACATTATTCCCTAAGTCAATCAGTCGAAAATAGTCTTTATTAGGCAGTTTTCTTGAACCTCTTCCTATCATTTGGTGATATAAGGTCAATGATCGAGTTGCACGATTGAGAATAATGGTTTGCACAGTAGGTTCGTCAAAGCCTGTAGTTAAAATTCCCACAGATGTCAATATTGCATTTGGTGTTTCTTTAAACCATTTTAGAATATTTTTTCTATCTGTATCGGAGAATGTACTGTCTAAATGCCTAATATTATATCCTCTTTTACTAAAAGTTTCTTGTACCCGTATACTTGTTTCAATACCAGAATTAAAAATTAAAGTTTTTGTATCTAACGCTACTTCTTCATACGCAAACAACAACTTCTCTTGCATAAAATAGTTTCCATACACTTGTTCCGAACTACTTACAGTAAAGTCACCATTAGAACCTATTTTCAATCCATGCAAGTTTACATCGTATGTATAAGTTTCTGCATTTGCTAAATATCCTTTTTCGATTAGAGAAGCAATACTTTCTCCTACTTTTAGTTTGTCGTAATGATCATTCAACGGGAGCGCTTTATTTGAGCTTAGCGGAGTTGCTGTTACACCTAAGATATTTGCTCCTTCATAATATTTAAATATTTTTCTAAAACTATTGTAATGCGCCTCATCGACAATAACTAGTCCGATTTGTTTTACAAAGTTTTCATCATCTTGCAATCTATTATTTAGGGTTTCCACCATTGCAATAAAACAATTGTATTCATTTTGATCCTCTAAGGTTTTGACCTCACTGTTAATTATCTTGTTGCTTACATTAATTGCTGATAGCTGCTTTGAAGTTTGAATTGAAAGTTCAATTCTGTGGGTTAGAATTAACACTTTTTTGTTCCAATGCTCAATATACTGCTTTGTAATTTCAGAAAAAATAACGGTTTTCCCTCCTCCTGTAGGGAGTTGGTATAACAGATTAAAATCAGGTCCATTTTCTTTTAACTCAGAAATGATTTGGCTAACTGTTTTTTCTTGGAATGGATATAACTTCTTACGTTCAAAAAGCGCTTTGTCTAACATGGTTTATATTTGTCTTATTTATTGTCTTTTGTTTGAAAAATCGGGGTACAAAAATACGGTCTTTTTCGTCAACAAAAAAATTATCGTATAAAATTTCACGTTTTCAGGTACTTATCTGTTGTTTTTTAAGGAAAAAAACGAAAAATATAGTGTTTCTCTAACTTCCTGTTCATGGCGCAAACCTCCTCTTCGTTCTCTTTAAAAAATTGTTTTAATTCTTTTTTCTACTTTCAACAGTTTTATATGTTTTTTCAACGATAATAATGGCTTTTATTATTCTTCAAATAAAAAAGGTGTCTTTAAATCGACACCTTTCATCGTTATCTTATCTCGTCTAAAAAATCAACGTATAGACTTATTTTTTATTATCCTTCAAGAGCTGCCAAATATCTTTCTGCATCTAAAGCAGCCATACATCCTGTTCCCGCAGCGGTTACTGCCTGACGATAGATTTTATCTGCAGCGTCCCCAGCTACAAAAACTCCTGGCACATTAGTTTTCGAAGTACCAGGCTCTTCATACTCAATGTATCCTACATCATCCATTTTGATATAGTCTTTAAAGATTTCTGTATTTGGCTTATGTCCAATCGCTACGAAAAACCCAGTACAAGGTATTTCTTTTGTTTCTTTCGTCACATTATTGATTACACGTACACCAGTTACTCCATTGTCGTCTCCTAATACTTCTTCAGCTTCAGTATTTAATAAGATTTCAATGTTCGGCGTATTTCTCACTCTATCTTCCATGATTTTTGAAGCTCTGAACTCATCTCTTCTCACGAGCATAGTGACCTTTGAAGCCAGCTTTGATAAGTAGTGAGCTTCCTCACAGGCTGTATCTCCAGCACCTACAACTACCACTTCTTGGTTTCTGTAGAAAAACCCGTCGCACACTGCACAAGCTGAAACACCTCCACCCATGGATAAGTATTTTTGTTCAGACTCTAAACCAAGATAAAGCGCCGATGCTCCTGTAGATATAATTACTGTTTTGGTGTGAATTTCTCTTCCTGAATCATCCCAAGCTTTATGAATAGGACCTGAAAAGTCAACTTTTTCAATAAATCCTGAACGCACATCAGTTTCAAAACGTTCTGCTTGCTTTTGCAAGTCTATCATCATCTGTGGTCCATTTATTCCTTCAGGATAACCTGGAAAGTTCTCTACATCATTTGTTGTGGTTAATTGTCCTCCTGGTTGCATTCCTTGATACAAAACAGGTTTTAATTCAGCACGTGCAGCATAAATTGCAGCCGTATAGCCAGCTGGGCCTGACCCAATAATTAAACAGTCTATTTTTTCTATTTCGCTCATCTTAATTTCCTCTATTTTATTAATCTACAAATGTAATATATTTTTAATGTTTTTTATGTAACAAGAGTATCCTTAGTGTGCTGTGTGACAAAAATCATACTTCATTTTTAATTTTAACAGCACTTCCCCTTTTAAACAAACTTATGCCCAATTAGTTTTCCTAATGTTTCTAATTCTTCTTGGGTTAAATATCGCCATTTTCCGACAGGCAAATCAAGTTCAATATTTAACACCCTAACACGTTTTAATTTTACCACCCGATAACCAAAGTACTCCACCATTCTTCTAATTTGACGATTTAATCCTTGTGTTAAAACAATTCGAAACACATTTTTTCCAAGTGCTTCAACTTCACATTTCTTTGTGATTGTATCTAAAATAGGGACTCCATTTCCCATTTTTTCAATAAACTCTTTTGTGATGGGTTTGTTCACCGTTACAATATACTCTTTTCCTTGATTATTTCGAGAACGCATAATTTTATTGACAATCTCACCGTCATTGGTCATTAAAATAAGTCCTTCACTTGCTTTATCTAACCTTCCAATGGGATAAATTCGTTCGGGATAACCAACGAAGTCAACTATATTATCTTTTTCCACTCCACTATCAGTTGTACATACAATACCCACAGGTTTGTTGAGCGCAATATACACGTTCTTTACATCTTTATTGCTCACCACTTCTCCGTCCACAGCAACCACATCACCGGGCATAACTTTAGTTCCCATTTCTGGAACTTCGCCATTAATTGTGACTCGATTTTTCTCAATTAATCTATCTGCTTCTCTCCGTGAACAATACCCTGCCTCACTTAAATATTTATTAATTCGTACACCTTCCATTGCAGCGTTCATTATTTACTTCTATTTAATAATAAAAAAGTCTAAGTCGTGAAAATTAAAGCTAAAGTCAGTTAAGGGTGATATCGCTTTCATGGTAAATCCCACTGCGTTCCCTTCTGTATCTAGTCTAAAATTCACAAAGGCATCTGCTTTTAACGAAGGATCGTCCCATCGCACAATATAAGTCGTAGCTTTATAATACGTCATTGTTCCTGTTAAATCAGGCGATTTCACAGAAGTAAATTTAACTTCTCCGTTCTTTCTTTTGGCAATTTCCACATTTCCAAACCACAAATCTTGATAGTTTCCAATCACTTTGTCCTGAGGAAGTAAAATAGTTGACTCTTGCCCTTGGCTTACTTTTTCTATCTGCTTTTGAACCTTTTCTTCAATTTCTTTTGCGCTTTGCTCTGCATTTAATCTTAACAAATTATACTCATCGATCCTATCCTCATTTTCAAGTTTGAAGTAACTATCTAAAATACTTGTTGTAATTGCCGAGAAAGCTGCGCCTGACTCTTGATTGGTAAGCACAACTATACCTAATTTTAACTCAGGCACAATTGTCACTTGACTAACAATTCCCATTAATCCACCTGTATGAGAAACTTGTAGATAACCATTGGCATCTTCCACGAACCAACCTAAGCCATAAGCTCGATACTGTGAGTTATATGGCTTTTCTCTTGGTGGTAGTAATGTTACAGGCTTCCACATTTCGTAGGCTTGTTTTCTGCTAAAAAGTTGATGTTCTAGGTTTTCTCCATATCTTCCATAATCGATTCTTGCTTGAACCCATTTTGTCATATCCTCAATTGAAGCGTATATTCCCGCAGCTGCATCACCAATTTTTGTAAACGTCCTACGTGTAATCACTAATTGATCATCAACCACTGTATGTCCATCAATTCTATTTTTATCCTTATCAATTTCTTTTGTGTTCATGGTTGCACGATTCATTCCTAAAGGCTTAAAAAAATGATTTTCGAGATAACTTTCGAAATCTTCTCCAGAAACACGACTTATAATTTCACCTGCGACGATATACAACAAATTATCATAGTCAAATTTTGTACGAAACGAGGAAACAGGTTTTAAATACCGCAAATTGTGAATCATTTCATCTAGTGTTGTTGTATTAGCTGCAGGAAAAACCATCAAATCTCCAGCACCAAGTCCTAAACCGCTACGATGAACCAATAAATCTTTTATAGTAAACTCTTCACTAACGTAGGGACTATACAGCATAAATTCAGGGATGATATCTCTTACTTTTGTATCCCATTCTACTTTTCCTTCATCAACCAGTTGAGCGATTGCAGCTGTTGTAAATGCCTTTGTATTAGATGCTATTCCAAATCGAGTTTTGGTATTTACAGGCTTTTGGGTTTTAATCGATTGAATTCCATATCCTTTTTCTACAATCACCTCTCCATCTTTCAATACTGAAACAGCCATTCCTGGAACATTAAAAGTTTCCATTGCCTTTTGTACAAGACTATCAATCTGATGAGGAGTCAAGCCTTGGCTTAAACCCAAAGATACGCTGAACAATAGCAATGTCCCAACAAAAATCAATTTCAAATTAGTCATTATTTTAATTTTTTATTTTCTAAATGTCTCTTTTTATCGCGTGTAGTTTTCTTTTCCAAATTGTTGTGTATCGCTTCAGTTAAGTCGACACCCGTTTGGTTGGCGATGCATGTTAAAACAAAAAGTACATCCGCAAGTTCATCTCCCAAATCCTTTTCTTTGTCTGACTCCTTTTCACTTTGTTCACCATACCGTCGTGCCATGATTCGAGCAACCTCCCCCACTTCTTCCATCAAAACAGCCATATTCGTTAATTCATCAAAATAACGAACACCGTATGATTTAATCCAGTCATCAACTGTAGTTTGCAATTCAGAAATTTTCATTATTCTTTATTTTTAGTATCTATAATTATTGTAACAGGACCATCGTTGATTAATTTCACTTTCATATCTGCTCCAAACTCTCCAGATTTTACAAGACAATTACTATGTGCAGCCAACATCAATTTAAACTTCTCATAAAGAGGTATTGCACGTTCAGGTTTTGCTGCATGAATAAAACTTGGCCGATTTCCTTTTTTTGTTTTAGCATGTAGTGTAAATTGTGAAATCAACAAAAAGGAACCTTTAACATTTTGAATAGATAAATTCATTTTACCTTCCTTATCAGAAAAAATTCTTAAGCTACTAATTTTTTTACTAAGCCATTCCGCATCTTCTTCAGTGTCTTCTTCCTCAATACCAAGAAGAATAACAAGTCCTGTTTCAATTTCGCTTACCACTTCTTGATTAATTTCTACACTTGCTTTTGTTGTTCTTTGAATAACCGCTCTCACTTTCTTTAACTTTTACACTTTTTCTCTATCGGTAGGTTTCATCTTGATTTTCATACATTAAATCCAAATAGGTCGAATAGCGCGAATCATGAATTTCCCCACCCTCAACTGCTTCCTTTACGGCACATTCAGGCTCATTCAAATGAAGGCAGTTATGAAATTTGCATTGATTGAGTAAAGCTCTCATTTCTGGAAAGTAATGACTGATTACGTTTTTATCCATGTGTACGACCCCAAAAGCCTTAATTCCAGGAGTATCGATAATATACCCACCTGTTTTCAACTGATGCATTTCTGCAAAAGTTGTTGTGTGCTGCCCTTGAAAGTGAGTATATGAAATTTCTTTTGTTTTAATATTTAGCGAATCATCTAAAGCATTAATCAAAGTGCTTTTTCCTGTTCCACTATTCCCTCCGACCATCACTTGTTTGCCTTTAATTTCATCTCTCAAAAACTCAATGTTTTCCGCATTTAAGGCAGATATTTTTTCGCATGGATAACCTATATTTCTATAAATCTCAATTACTTCATCCACTAACGGAAGATGTTCTTCCATGTACACATCCATTTTGTTAAAAAGAAGAGTGACGGGAATTCTATACGCTTCTGCACTAACCAAAAAACGATCCACAAAGGAAAGGTGTGTTTCTGGCAGTACTAAAGTAACTAATAGATATGCACGGTCAATATTTGCGGCTAAAATATGAGCTTCTTTTGAGAGTTTTATAGACTTTCGAATAATATAATTTCTTCGTGGAAGAATTTCTTGTATAGCCCCTTCACCTTTTTCATCTAAAGAAACTAAAACCTCATCTCCTACGGCCACAGGATTAGTTGTTCGAATACCCTTCAAGCGAATTCTACCTCTAATTCCAACCTCAACCACGTCTCCGCCTTCAAGCTCTACAATGTATCTTTTTCCTGTAGATTTTAATACTTTTCCTTTTTTCAAAATTTACGCATTCCAATGTTTCCTCAAAAATAAAGAAAAACTTGAATTATCTGCTTGAATTTATTGTTTTACAATGAGAAGAAAAACAATTCAAATGAATGACAAGCCTTCGTCTTTAATTTATATCGTATTCTAAAAAAGTGATTCTGTTGAAACATTATCTATTCACCTTAATAAATAATCACTCTACATTCATACTTCTTATTTCTTGTTTTATTATTAAAAAACACATTTTCCATTATATTTGTGGTTTACTTTTTGTTACAAAATTAAATTGTACAAGCTTATAGAAGAGCCTGTTTCATAAAAAAACATAATTAATGAAAAAATACGCTTTCCTTTTCTTGATTATAGCAACGACCTTCTTTGCTCATACTCAAGAAATGAAGTTTACTGGAGTTGTTAACGACACAGTTAATAACAGAACGCTTGAAGATGCTGTAGTTATGGCTGTAAGGCTTTCTGATGGAAAACTCCTTGGCTACACACGGACACAAGCAGATGGAACTTTTGAACTTTCAGGTGTTCCAATCGATACTTTAGAATTAATTATTTCTCATTATCAATTTGACGAAAAAAGATATTATATCATTGGTTCAGAAGACAATAATGAAATTCATATTCCCAACATCATTATACCTGAAAAAGCTACAGTTTTAGATGAAGTTGTCATTTATGCTAACAAAGAACCTATATACTTTCGAGGAGACACTTTAGTTTATGTAGCCGACTCTTTTGCTACAAAGGAAAATGCTACAGTAGAAGATTTATTAAAAAATCTACCAGGATTACAAGTAGATGAAAGCGGAAATGTCAGTAGCCAAGGTCAACGTATCACAAAAGTTTTAGTTGACGGGGATGAGTTTTTTGGTACCGACCCTACAATTGCAACTCGAAACTTAACTGCTGAGGGAGTTGACAGAATTGAGGTTTATGAAACAGAAGACGATGCTTCAGGAGGAAACACAGAAGAAAAAATACAAGTTCTAGATGTGCGTTTAAAAGATGACGCAAAGCGTGGATATTTTGGGAAAATAGCTGGAAGTGGAGGGTTTAACGCAGAAAAGCTAAACAATGAGCCTGGAGGCAAGTTCTTTTATGAAGGTGAAGTCTTAGCAAATTATTTTGATAGAAGCTTAAAACTATCTGTTTTTGGACTCGGTTCAAACACACCTAACACTGGTTTTAGTTATAGTGATGCTTCCCGTTTCGGATTGACAAACGAAATGCCTGGTGGATGGCGTTCATTTATGAGTCCTGGAAGAGTAGATGGGTTGCCTGAAAATTACAAAGGCGGATTTTACTTCAACAACAAGTTCAACGATAAGTTTAGCATGGGATTGAATTACACCTATAATGACAGTCGAGTGGAGCTAAATCAAACCAAGGATTCTGAGTACTTCTTTGGAGACACCACATACGTCAAAAAAGACACCATTTTCAATTATCAAGAACAACAATCTCATACAGTGAACTTAGAACTTGAATACAAGTTTGATGAAAAAACCTTTTTGCGGTTAAAAGCCAACTTAATTCAAAGAAATGAAGAGAACATAGAGGATGATACGAGTGACTTTCTATCCTCAAACGGCACACGATTTAGCGCTACAAATGTCCATAATGAGACTGAAGGAGAAGGCTTAGAAAGTAACGTCGAACTTTTCTTTAAAAAAGACTTCGCAAAAAGAAATCGTACCTTTGATGCGCTTTATCAATTCGGATATACAACAACTGATAGAAACAATACACTTCAATCTGAAATGTTCTATGGTCAGTTCAATACACCAGACTCTATTTTTGATCAAAAAAGAAACATTGCAAACAGTACCTCAGGACACCGTTTGTTGCTTAATTATCAAGAACCTCTTTCCAATTCTTTTCGATTAAAATTTCAATATCGACTAGATTATTTTTATGGTTCACAAGCCACATCAACATACGACAGAACACCGACAGGATATGACGCATACGCAGACATTTACAGTAACGATTTTAGTAATATCAGATTGGAAAATAGAGGAGCTTTAGGTGTACTTTATACAAATAGAAAGCAAACTTTAGAAATCGGAGCAAGAGTAAGAAATGTGGTTATTGAAAATGTAAATAATCAGACATTAGAAAACATTGACCAAGATGTGTCTAACATTCTTCCCTATTTAGAATACAACTTCAGATTTTCTAATTCACAGCGTTTTACTTTCTCCTATTCGACAAGTTCATCACAGCCAAGTTTAGACCAATTACAACCTGTGAGAGACAATACCAATCCGAATTACATTGCTATTGGAAATCCGAACTTAGTGCCAAATTATGCCCATGATTTACGTCTTCATTATAACAAATGGAATGCGTTAACCTATAGTTATATATATGGAGGTGCATACTTCAATTATACAGACAATGCATTTTCCAATTCCATAGAATATTTACCCAACGGAAGGTCCATAGCAACTGCAGTTAACGTAGATGGAAATATGTATGGAGGTTTTTATGCTGGAGGAGGGGTTCCGTTATTTACAAAAGAACTCTCACTGCGTCCAAACGCAAGTGGAAATTATACAAATTTTAAATCTTACATCAACAACCAAGAAAACATCACTCAAAATATTGGACTTGATGGAAGCATTGGCATTGAATATAGAACTGATTCAATTGAAGTAAGTATAAGCGGAGGAATTGGTTACAACATTCCAAAAAGCTCATTGTCGATGGGAATTAATGACCCATACACTGTGCAGCGTTATAAATTAACCGTGTTTTTTGAGTTGCCTTGGCGATTCTTTATTGATAGTGATGTAGCATACGAAATTAACTCACAAAGGGCAGAAGGTTATAATGCTACGCCACTTATCTGGAATGCTAAATTAAGCAAGCGATTCTTAAAAACAGGAAACCTAGTCATTCACGGACAAGTGTATGACATATTTAATCAAAACATTGGAATTTCACGAAATGTGGGAACAAACATAATTACGGATATAAGAAGTCAAGTTATTGCACGATACTTTATGTTTGGTGCTACTTGGCGTTTTAATAACAATAAAACAAAAGAAGATGCGGGTAGAGGTCATTTTTTCTAATTTTATAGCAATAGCATTGATTTGTTTATTGTCAGATGTAGTCTATAGTCAAACTATTCATTCGGGGGAAATTGTTTTTGAGCGACGCACAAATCTTGAGAAGCGTTATGAAGGTTCGGATTTAATGGGTGGTCGTAATAGAGATTGGATGAAAACACCGAAAATTGATGAGTTTGTCCTTTACTTTAATGATACTTCTGCATTATTTAAACCTATTCCGCCAGCACTTGAAGACCAAGATAGAGAGTGGGCAACGATGAAGAATACAACCTACCAAAACTTAGAGCAAGGGAAAATGGAACGTGAGTTTAACCTTTATGGAACGGCTGTTTATTTATACGACTCTTTAAAAACAAGAGAGTGGATTATCACCGAAAACAGAAGAAATATTGCAGGATATAACACCCGACAAGCACTATGGGTAGCTAATGATTCGACACGAATATACGCATGGTATGCAGAACAACTTACGCCTTCTGTGGGACCAGAATCCTTCAATGGTTTGCCTGGAGTCATTCTTGGCTTAGCAATTGAAGATGGTGGGGTGGTTTATTTTGCAAAATCAGTTAAGCCATTATCCAATAAAAATTTTAAAGAATTGATGCCCAAAGGCAGAGGTCGATCGAGTTACAACTCCAGTCAAGAGCTCTTCGAATTTGTGAATAATGTACTGTCAGGTCGTGGAGGTCGAAGTAATGCAGGTCGGATGCTTGACGATATTTTCGTGTGGTAAGCAATTTTAATCGAATAAATGTTTATATGTAAATATTACCTTATATTTATAAAAAGTCGGGAGGAAATGTGCTGAATTTTTCACCTACTTTAAAAATAATAATCAATGGAAGACAATTTTAAATACGATGAAAAGGTAACCCAAAACCTTACAAAAATTTATAAGGATGTGTTAACAAACTTAGGTGAAGACCCAACGCGTGAGGGTTTATTAAAAACTCCTGAGCGTGTAGCCAAAGCACAACAATTCTTAACACAAGGATACACTCAAAATCCTGATGAAATTATGAAAAGTGCTATTTTTCATGAAGATTATTCCGAGATGGTAATTGTAAAGGATATTGATGTATATTCTCAGTGTGAGCACCACATGCTTCCGTTTTTTGGAAAAGCACATATTGCATATATCCCAAATGGAAAAATTGTTGGATTGAGTAAAATACCAAGAATTGTTGACGCTTTTGCCCGTCGTTTACAAGTGCAAGAACGACTTACCTTGCAAATCAGAGATTGTATTCAAAGAACGCTCGAACCTAAGGGTGTCGCAGTGGTAATTGAATGTAGTCACATGTGTATGCAAATGCGAGGAGTTGAAAAACAGAATTCGTTTACCACTACATCAGCATTTACGGGTATTTTCCTAAAAAATGATAGTACACGAAAAGAGTTTGTCCAGTTAATCCGCAACGGACTCAGATAGTTTCTGAGCGATTTCCAAAATCTTTTACATAGGTAAAAAACTACTTCTTTATCCAATCTCGGATGGCGAACAGTAATTTATAATACCATGGGGAATTATCCCATGCATAATGGTAATAAATCTGATCTTTTCCATTAAATCGGGTAAAGAAAAAACGTATGCCTTCAACGCGCGAACCGCCAAAGTCAATCGCACAGTTGTGGGCAAAACCGTGATGAATAAAATGATTCATCAAAGCATACATAGCTCCTTCTTTTTGAGATTCTTCTGTAGAAGTTCCTTTCAAATAAAGTAATCGGTTATTAAATTTCAAGCCAATTAATCCTCCTTTTAATTCTTCTTTATGAAAAAGACCAATTTTGTACAGTTGTCCATTTTCCTCTGCTTTTTTTATCAAATCAAATAAAAATAAAACGGATTTTGTAGCATAAATCGGTAGTTTTTTTGATAGCTCTTTAGCAATAAATTGAGATAATTCCTCCGTATTTACATTCTCCTCCCGAATTGTATATGCTGCTTTTGAAAAGCGTTGAAGCATTCGTTTGGCTTGTGTTTTTAACTTAAAATCCTCCTTTTCTACAGCTTGATAAATAAATTCATCTCCAGAAAGCGATGCCATTAAAGGTGTTTTTGAATTTAAACTTCCTTTTTTATAACGTTTTAAAATCTCGTGTTCAAATTGGTGTAAGTCAAGTTTTGAAACATCTCCAATAACGTCTACATACCTTTGAAACAAAGCGGGGTACACCCTTTTCAACCCACCTTTTCGAACTACAGCGACAGGCACAGCAAAAGAAAAATCTTCAGCAATATATGCTTCCCAATCCTCTGCCACTGCATCAAGATAAAAAGAAAGAACGTAAATGGATGCCCCTTCAGTTTTCAAAACCAAATCATCCCATTTCTTCTTATCAATCTCTTTTCGATTAACCCAATATGCTTTCGTATCCATTAGAAACGAAGTTAACTATTTCTTTGTTTATACGTTTCTCTCATTGAAAATTAATTAAGTAATCATATTCAAAATTTTAAAAAAGAAAGCCTTTATTTTGCCCAATCATCCCTGTCTAAGCTTCTAAACTGAATAGCTTCTGAAATGTGAATGGTTGAAATTTCCTCTTTACCATCTAGGTCGGCAATTGTTCTGGCTACTTTTAAAATTCGATCATACGCACGTGCAGACAAGCCCAATTTATCCATTGCCTGTTTTAGAATTGCATGACAAGCTTCATCAATTTGACAATATTTTCTCAATTGCTTACTCGTCATTTGCGAGTTAGAGTGAATATCTTCTGCATCTTTAAACCGTTCTTCTTGTTTCAAACGCGCTTGAACAACCCGTTCGCGAATATCTTTGCTCCCTTCTTCAGGTTGATGATAGGCTAATTCATTAAAGCTCACTGGTGTCACTTCAACGTGAAGGTCGATTCTATCCAACAAAGGACCACTAATTTTATTTAAATAATTTTGCACGATACCTGGCGCACATACGCACTCCTTTTCAGGATGATTATAAAACCCACACGGACATGGATTCATTGCAGCAACAAGCATAAAACTAGCAGGATATTCCACTGTAAACTTCGCTCTAGAGATGGTCACTGTTCTATCTTCAATCGGTTGTCGCATTACTTCTAAAACCGAACGTTTATACTCAGGGAGTTCGTCTAAAAACAAAACTCCATTATGTGCTAAAGAAATCTCTCCTGGTTGAGGATATCCACCTCCTCCCACAAGTGCTACGTCCGAAATTGTATGGTGTGGCTTTCTAAATGGTCTTTCAGTAATTAAACTACCTCCTGCACTCACTTTACCAGCAACGGAATGTATTTTCGTCGTTTCTAATGATTCATTTATATTTAAAGGAGGTAAAATTGTGGGCAAGCGTTTTGCTAACATTGACTTACCTGCACCTGGAGGACCAATTAAAATAATATTATGACTACCTGAAGCCGCGATTTCAAATGCACGCTTTATATTTTGTTGCCCTTTTACGTCACGAAAATCCACAGACAAATCATTTAATCGGTTGTAAAACTCTTGATTAATATCTATACTCGATGCTGTAAGTCCTGTGCCTTCATTTAAAAACTCCACTACTTGATTAATATTTTCAGCACCATAAACCTCTAAGCCGTCGACAATAGCGGCTTCTCGCACATTTTTCTCTGGAAGAATAATCCCCTTAAAACCTTCTTCTTTTGCTTTTAATGCTATAGGCAACACTCCTTTTAGAGGGTTTAAACTTCCGTCGAGTGAGAGTTCTCCTAGCAAAATATAATCTCCTAAGGCATCCTCATTAATTTGTTCACTTGCAGCTAAAATTCCTATCGCAATGGGCAAATCGAATGTTGAACCTTCCTTACGAATATCTGCAGGTGCCATATTAATGGTCACTTCTTTCATTGGATAGGTAAATCCGTTGTTGGTCAATGCTGCTTTAATACGTTGCTGACTTTCCTTTACTGCACTATCAGGTAATCCTACCAAGATAAAACTGATCCCTTTGTCAATATTGACTTCGATTGTTATGGTAGTCGCTTCTATCCCGAACACTGCACTACCGAATGATTTTACTAACATTTTGATTTAGGTGTTTTTAAATTTCTTATATTAAGATAATAATAAAGTTTATAATCTCAATCATGTTTTTGCTTTTTTTTTAAATAAATTGATGTCTCACTTATTCGTCATTGTAATATGATTGCTTATATTAGATGTCAATAATTTTTTTGTTATGCATTTTTATTTTCGTCTTTTATTATTATTTTTTTTAATAACTCAACTTTCTAGCTGCGCCAATGTAAGAGACACGCCTATTCGTACACTTCAGGACCAAATCGATCAGTTCCATTTAGTTATCGAAAACACAAATGCTACAAAACATGCTGACAATAACTATCAGTCTCTAGCTTATAGTGAAATGAAAGTTTTTAAACCAGCGTCTTTTCTTGCTTTAGACTCTGTTTATGCAATAAAACGGGACTATTTAGACAAAAATGACATAAGAGGATTAAAAGAATCGGGCATTGAAGACCTCATTCCTGGATATAGAGCTGCAGCTCAGGAAGAGCTTGATCAGGTTCGTTATGAAATAGAGCACTTATACGAAACCAGTGATGAAGACTCCCTGCACGTTCAGCACGATTACTTCTTATTTGATTATAAAGACAGCTTGATTTCAGTTACGCCCTTTTACAGTTTTAGCATTCCAAAAGAATATGCAGATTTCTACTATGCTTATCAATTCTATATTCATTTTGTGGATGACCGCCCTTTACATATATCCAAAGCTGAGCAAGAATTTATTCGATTTTTTCAAGATATGGAGTTACAGTTGATTGGAGAAAAAGAAGCACTTTCAAACTTTATGTCTCACACTGTGAAGCTAATGTCTTATTGTAAAAGAGCTGGAACAGTTGATTTTAATGAAGTCAATCGTTGGGTAATTATTAATTATTTTTCAGTTCATAACACGAATGCTGTCATAGAAAAATTCGGTAATCTTTTTAGCTTAGAAGAAAATGGAATAATGGTAGGATACGAAGTAAAAGTGGATTATTTTGATGAGCTTCGCAACCGTAAAATGGAAGCTACTTTCACTTTTTCTCCTTATTTAGAGATTTTAGACCTTACTGAAGTTGAAAAAGAAATGCCATAATCAAAAAAGCTAAGGTTTAAATACCAAAGCGCCGTGCATTGTATTATAATCTACATCCTGATCAGGAAGAAATTTATTCCATTGCCCTTTGACGACTTTATATTCAGGAGACAACTCACTTTTCTTCACTTGACTTGCTAAAAAAAGCTTATTATTATAATAATCTACCTTAATTCCATGATGTTGGTTACTTACATAAATATTTTCGCTTAGTTTCACTGTATTATTTAATGGAATAGCAATGTTTTCAGCCTTAACTCCTCTTGTAACTTCATAGCCCTGTAGTACAAATTTGATACGTTCAGGAGAAACATTTTGGTTTTCATCATAACATAAAAAAAGCTTTCTATTCGATTTGATAAGGACAATTTTTTCATTGTGATTAAGCACTACTAATTCTTCTTTTAAAATGTTGTACTCACGATTACCGATTAAGACTAACAAACACATAAAAAGCCCCAAGGCAGATAAATTAACTTGTTTCAGACTTCCTTTTTTCCAATAATACAAGCTCATTAAAATTCCTAAATAGAACAGAGCAATTAGTATAGGGTGTGGTGTAAATCCAGTACTAATCACAGCTGGAAGTGCATTAATCCAAGAAATAAAACCTTGAAAAATCATAAATATTATATCCACAATGTATGAAAGCACATCTACTAAATAAGGGACGAAGTGGAAAGCTAAAAAAGCAACTACACTTACTAATGCAGCAACAGCAAGAAAAACTAGTCCCAAGTCGGTGAGAAAAAAATAATTAGGAAACTGATGAAAATAAATCAAACTAATAGGCACCGTCCCTATCTGTGCTGCCATGCCCAGTGCTGAACCTTCCCACAACATATTAACAACTTTATATTTTGAATAATAAAGCTCTCGAATGGGTTGAAAAAATAGTCCAATACTTATCACCGCCAAATAAGAAAGTTGAAAACCTATATCAAATAACCATAAAGGATTAATGATAAGCAAGATTAAAGCCGAGCCAAAAATAGCCTGTAAGCTAAAAAACTTCTTTCCTGCCAGCTGTCCAATAGCTAAAATTGAAAACATTAATACGGCTCTAGAAACAGAGGCGGGAAGACCTGTTACCAAAGCAAAACACCACAAAAAAGCTAATGCAAAATAAAGATATAAATTGCGCTTACGAAGAAATTTTATGTTTTTAAAGACAATTTGAATTACACTTAATAAAATACCTACGTGCATGCCTGAAACTGCGAGAACATGCATTGCACCAGCGTTTGCAAACTGGTTCCTCGTTTCCTCAGAAAGAAGCGACTTATCTCCCAAACTCAACCCAATGACTAATCCTTGATTTTCCTCAGAAATAAATTTTTTAACTACAGATATTAAATAATTACGTGCCCCACTCCAAAAACCTGTAAACGAAGAATTTTGTGCTATAATTTGAATCGCTGATTCAGTAACAAAAGCAATGTATTCGATACCTTGAATTCCCCAATATTTTTTTGCATTAAATTCTCCTGGATTATTATTGTTCTCAATAGGGTTGAGTGGAGCTCGGAAACGAATTACGCTACCTTGCTTAAGTGCTAACTCTTCCGTTTTGATGTAACACAGCAAAGATCCTCTTACGGGCTTTTCTTGATGCTTATTGATTACTTTTCCTATGCTAATAATTGCTCTATCATAATCCCCTTTACCTTCTTGAAAATCAACAATTTCTCCTTCCAGATAGTCGTCGGGTAAATACAAGGAAGAAAACTCATTGTCGTAGGAGGAAGGCTGTTTTAATACATAACCCAAAGCACCTGAAAAGAAGAAAACCAGCAATACGGAAGTGGACAACCATTTCCTAGAATGAATATCTTGACTTTTAAAGTGGTATAAAATTGACAGTAAAACAAGTGAAATCAGCCACAACGTAAATACATTCACCCAATGAATATCAAAATTATGGGCGAAGATAATCCCTCCAATCAAAGCTAGGAGTAACGACAAAATTACCTTGTGCTTCATAGATTAATGAGTTGATTTACTACATTTTACACTCAATATAGTAAATAAAAACATATTGTCTGCAAAAAAAATCAAACGAATGCGTAAAAACTAAAAAGGAACAAAGGTATTATCTTCGAGTTTTTTGTCCTTAATCATCATGAAAACCTATCCATACTAACGATTATAGACAATTCATCATCGAAATGAAATTAAAAATCATAGTAAAGCTTCCTTTCACTAAAAATAACATTAAATTTGGAAGTATATTGACTACATAAAATATTGAATATTGCAAGAGAAAAAAATTGAAATAAAAGGTGTTGACCCTATTGAATTATTGGGTGTAAACAACTACAATTTATCCATCATCAAAAGATATTTTCCGAACTTAAAAATTAGTTCTCGTGGAGACATGCTTCATGTAGTAGGTGAAGAACATGAAATTCATTCTTTTGAATCTAAAATCAGTCAATTAATCTCCTCTATTAAAAAATATGGCTCCTTAACGGAAAGTCGTATTGACAACATGATGTTAGAAGATCCTATGGAGATATTATCTGAAGAAGGTTCTGAAGTTATTGTTCATGGTGTACGAGGAAACAAAATTAAAGCACGCACTTTTAATCAAAGGAAACTAGTAGATGCCATCAATAACAAAGACATGGTTTTTGCTGTAGGTCCTGCAGGAACGGGAAAAACATACACTGCTGTTGCCTGTGCTGTTCGTGCTTTAAAAAATAAACAGGTACGAAGAATCATTCTCACTCGACCAGCGGTAGAAGCGGGTGAAAACTTAGGGTTTCTTCCTGGCGATTTAAAAGACAAGCTTGACCCTTATATGATGCCATTATACGATGCATTAAGAGATATGATTCCTCCCGAAAGATTAGCCGAGTTTATAGAACTCGGTGTCATTGAAATTGCACCTCTTGCCTTTATGAGAGGAAGAACATTAGACAATGCATTTGTGATTTTAGACGAAGGACAAAACGCTACAATTAATCAAATGAAAATGTTTTTAACGCGAATGGGGATGAATGCAAACTTCGTAATTACTGGAGATATTTCTCAAATAGATTTGCCTTATAAACAAACTTCTGGTTTAGTTTTTGCCCTAGATCGTTTAAATGGAATCGATGATATTGGTGTAATAAGATTAAACCAAAACGACGTTATACGACACAAAATTGTAAAGCAAATCATCTTGGCTTTTGAAGACGAAGAAAAAAATAAGGAGAAAAAAAACGAGAAAGTTTAAATCCAGTAAATCTTTGTAAAATAATTAAGCCACAACGATCCATAGACTCTTCGCATTTTGATGGAGAGTTAAAAGTATGACTTGGTTATTTCTTCTCTTTTTTGCTTCTGTATAACCTTACGATAATTCTACTTCCTTTATCGTATGAATAATAGCTCCATGCCCAGTTCAATCCGACGATGACTTTATTTTTAAATCCACTAATCGAAATTAAATGCACAAAAGACCAAACCCACCAAGCCAACCTACCGCCAAACTTCATTCCCCAAATATCAGCCACAGCTTTTCGTTTTCCGATGGTTGCTAAGGAACCTTTGTCCCTATAAACAAATTTCTTTTTTGGCTTACCATTCATTTCGTTGATTAGGTTTTCTGCCAATAGCTTACCTTGCTGAATTGCAGATGGAGCAACCATAGGATGCCCTTTCGGATAACGCTCTGTACGCATTAATGCTATATCACCGATGGCGTAAACATTGTCATGACCAATCAATTCAGAGTATTCATTCACCAGCAAACGGCGAGCCTCGGCATAACTTTCCTCACTTATACCTTCAGGGGTACTTCCTTTAACTCCCGCGGTCCAAATCACGCTCCGTGTTCTAAAAGAAAGTCCTGTGTTCGTTTTAATATTCGTGCCGTCATAGGAGATTACCCGATTTCCAAGATGAACTTTCGCTCCCATCGCTTCTAAATATCTCAGTGCTTTTTCAGAAGAAGATGCCGACATACCACTTAGCAACTCATTTCCTGATTCTATTAAATGAATAGACATTACCGAAGCGTTTAAATCTGGGTAGTCCTTCGGAACGATATAACGTCTAAATTCAGCAATTGCACCCACAGTTTCCACACCTGCTGGTCCACCTCCTACGACCACAAAATTAGTCAAAGCATCGCGAAGATTATCGTCTGAAGTAACCACCGCTTCTTCAAATCGCTGTAATAGCATACTCCGAATATCAAGCGCTTCCTGAAGTGATTTCATCCCTACACTATTCTCCTGAACATCTTCCATTCCAAAGAAGTTTGTATCACTTCCTGTTGCCAATACTAGATAATCATATTTTAAATTTCCTATGTCAGTAATTAACGTTTTGTTCTTTGAGTCCACTCTAAGCACCTCTCCCATTCTAAAGAATACATTATTGTAATTCTTAAACTGCTTTCTTAATGGAAATGCAATACTATCTGGAACGATTCCACTTGTGGCTACTTGATATAATAAAGGTTGAAATTGATGAAAATTATTCCTATCAATAACAATAACTTGAACATTTTTATTCTTTAATTTCTTTACGAAATTTAACCCTGCAAACCCTCCTCCAATCACTACAACACGCTTCAAATCCGTTTCTGGAATTCGAATAGTATCAACCTTTTTTTCCTTTTCTTCAGCCATACTTTTGTGTACTTTAATAATAAATTCAATGCTTTAATCAATCTCTTTCTGAATGAATTCAGACTAACAATAATTAGCCTATTATTTTAACAAAGATAACACTAATCTATGTTCTAAAATAGGATTAATTAAAATGAATTTTTATACCCTCTTTTTGCGTCTTTAAGTACAATAACTCAACCTTGTATTGAGGGCATGCAGAGGGTTATCCCATTGCTACGACCTCTTTTTCAGTCTTTTTTGTACGGATTAATCGAAGTCCAATTAATGTGAGTAACCCATTCAAGATTAAAATGAAAAAACCGAACTCAAAATTGATGTATGCTAATGATAATTCGGTGATAAAATATCCGATAATTGGTGTTAAAATAGCTACAACTGGAACCCATTTGTCTTTCACTTGCCATTTAGTAAATAGTCCACAAGTGTACAGTCCTAATAGCGGTCCATAAGTATAGCCTGCAAACACAAAAAGCTTAGCGATGACCGATTCATCAGCAACCACATATTTAAAAATGATAATTACAAGAATTAGTAATAAAGAAACTCCAACATGAACGATCTTTCTAACTTTCACTTGTTTTTTCTCATCATATTTTTTCTCAATATCTAAAATATCAATGCAAAAAGAAGTCGTAAGTGCTGTAAGTGCACTGTCAGCGCTACTGTATACTGCCGCGATTAAACCTAAAATAAATAAAACAGCCACTCCTATTCCAAATTCATTTTGGTAGGAAAGTGTAGGATAAAGTTTATCTCCGTGTGCATCGATTCCATGCTGTTGAGCATATACAGTAAGAAGAAGTCCTAATACAAGAAAAAAGAAGGTGACAATAGTCAATACGATGGTAAACCAAAACATATTTTTTTGTGCTTCTTTTAAATTTCTGCATGTTAAGTTTTTCTGCATCATGTCTTGGTCAAGTCCAGTCATGACAATCGCAATAAATGCACCACTTATAAATTGTTTTGGAAAAAACTCACTAGATCTCCAATCGTCAAAAAAGAATATCTGAGCCATTTCATGATTGGCGATAAAACTAAAAAATTCAGAGCCAGCGATTCCTAAATCTGTAGAAACATGGTACACTGTCACACCCACAGCTGCTAACATAAATAAGGTTTGTAAAGTGTCTGTCCACACAATCGTTTTTATTCCACTTTTAAAAGTATAAAGCCAGATTAAAAGAATTGTAATGGTCACGGTTGCCCAAAAAGGAATATTCAACTCATCAAAAATCATGGTTTGTAAAACTACGGCCACAATATAAAGTCGAAAACTCGCACCTACAATTCGTGAAAGCAGGAAAAAGGATGCACCTGTTTTATAAGAATGCCTTCCAAAACGTACATCGAGATAGGTATAAATTGAAATTAAATTAAGTCGATAGTATAAAGGCAATAAAATCGTTCCTATCACTGCATAGCCCACAATATATCCCAACACCACTTGAAAATAACTAAACTGAGAAGCTTCTACCCAACCTGGCACGGATATAAAAGTAACTCCGCTCAAAGAAGCACCTATCATACCAAAAGCTACAAGGTACCATTTAGAGCTTCGATTTCCTGTAAAAAAAGTATCTTTTTGTACATCTTTTCTTGAAGTAAGATAAGAAATCAGGATAAGCACTCCAAAGTATGCTAAAACAATCAACAATATCAATGCACCACTCATAAATTTTCGCTTTAATTTTAAAGGACAAAAGTAATATAAATAACTCTTCTACATGAAAACAAGTTGATGTACAGGAAAAAAGTTATTGAAAAATCTCTTCTACACCTTTCTTAGTACGCTTAGATGTATGTTTAATAAGGACCAAACAATACCGCTATCAAGGCTAAACTTTGCTTCTCTTCTAACGTGGCAATACAGCTTGAAAAACTTGTAGAATTTCCATTATAAACTTTCGTACCTTGAACTGTGAGTACAATATCTGAAAAACTAAAGGAGTTACCAAGATACACTTTTCCATCCTTTAGGGTATACAAACAATCAGTGTGACGAGTAGAGTTACCTTTATAAATTTTATTATCTTTAATAGTGAATAAACAATCTGAATAATTTGTGGAGTTTCCTTTGTACACTTTCCCCTCAGAAAAGGTATATTCACAATCGAAGTAACTTGTCGAGCTACCTCGAAAAACTTTGTTTTCACTTATGGTATAAAGACAGTCAAAATAACTAGTAGAATTTCCTTTATAAACTGATGTTTGAGTGTATGTTATGAAGGGTATAAGACACAAAAATAAAAAAATATAGTGTTTCATTTATTAATACTTTTTACAGGAACTTCAATACCATACGAGCAGGAAATATAGAACTATGCACCGATTACTCGTTTTAGCTCCTCAATTGTATTTTCCCAGTACAATTGTACTTCTTCCATTTCATCTTCTTCAGCAAAGCTTGTTAAATTCAATACCACAGATTTTGTCATTGGATCCACTTTAAAACGCAATTCCACGTATGTATCCAATCCATCCTCTTCATCTTCTATCCATTGAAACTTAATGTATTCATTGTTCTTCTTGCCAAGTAATCGCGCTTTCTCTTCACTTCCATTCCACACAAAAGTATAAATATCATTGTCCACATTTACATCATCCGCGAACCACTCACTCAAACCACTAGGAGTCATGAGCATAGTCTCTAGAACTTTTGCTGAAGTTTGCAATAAATATTCTTGTTCAAATTTTAGTTTCTCTAGCATAGTGGTATTTTTTTATCACTAAACACCAGTGTTTAGATTTGCGAATATAATAAAAATAAAAAAAGTTTCATAGGAATATCCAATAAAAAACACATGATTACAATGATACAACTCTCTATTAATAAATTCATTCTACTTAATAAATATTCAGAAATGCACTTTAAAAAAGTCGTATACAAACAGAAAGAATGACTATTTCCCACATTCTTTTTAATTAAGATATTTGAAAATCAAAAAAAGCTTTTATATTTGCACTCGCAATTGTATTTTGTATGTTTGCAGTTGTATTGAAATGGCGAGGTAGCTCAGTTGGTTAGAGCGCAGGATTCATAACCCTGAGGTCACGGGTTCAACTCCCGTCTTCGCTACAAGAAAAGGCACGGTAATTCACTGTGCTTTTTTTATTTAAAGATGAAAAAGTACTCCACCTATTCTTGACTGAACAGCTCGCTTCTATTAAAAATAATTTTGGCTTATTGGGTATCGCATTTTCAATTAACCAAATGAAACCATAAAAAACCAAAACTACCTAACCAAAGCAAAGAACGCCTACTGTGCATAGGGTTTGGCCTTTAAACATCATGTCCGAACAGATTAAAGCATAAAAAACCGCAACCAATTGTATTTCAATTAATTGCGGCTTTGCTTAGTGACCCCGGCGGG
>Ga0209075_1000389_pt1 | contig 42743 bp, 38 predicted proteins | sample Stecom2011_FD_187523 | JGI IMG/M metagenome (GOLD analysis project Ga0209075, IMG submission 187523) | Agricultural soil microbial communities from Utah to study Nitrogen management - Steer compost 2011 (SPAdes) (version 2) | ecosystem: Environmental > Terrestrial > Soil > Agricultural land...
ACCTTTCCGAACAGAGAAGTTAAGCCCGTCCGCGCCGATGGTACTACTACACGTGGGAGAGTAGGTCGCCGCCTTCCTTTAAGGTCCTTTGCAGATAATGCAAAGGACCTTTTTTTTTGACCTAAATCAAAAAGAAAATAAGGTGACGATAGGGTGCAAAGTTCCTATAGAACACATTAGAACATCGCGAAAACTTATAGCAGAATATAAAGCAAAGAGAAGACGTAACGCATTTATCAAACACGGCGTAGTAGAACGGTGTACTTCAAGGAAATAATAGAATAGTTAATTCAAAGAGATTGCAGATAATCCTGTGCAAAGCATTTTGGGCACAACTATAACTATGGTTTACTAAATTAAGGCTCCGACCGTTATTTCTTTTTCTTTCCGAACATAGACTCAATGATGACATTGATTCCGCGATGAGCGAAATATACCCCAGTAACCGCAGCTCCGATACCTAAAATAAGAAAGACATAGAGCATAAAATTTTCTTTGTTTAAAAACCCTAAGGTGATAAGATAAGGGCCTAAAAACATAAGGGGTAAGGCAATTATTAAATTTGAAATTCCCTTCTTTAATAGTTGGATATCGGTTCCGGGTTTACTCATGTGAATAGTATTTTAATACGTTACGAACACTTTTGTGTTTGTCTAATAATTGTTGAGCTTCATGCTCAGGTAAGTCAAATTCCTCCATAATCATCCTTATGCCACGCTCAATCAGTTTATTGTTGCTCAGTTGCATATCAACCATCTTATTCCCTTTTATCCTTCCTAAATGTATCATGGCCGTAGTGGATATCATATTCAATACCATTTTTTGAGCCGTACCTGCTTTCATCCGTGTGCTCCCCGTTACGAATTCAGGGCCGACAGTGACTTCTATTGGATATTGAGCCGTTAGGGCAACGGGACTTCCTGCATTACACGTAATACAAGCCGTTTCTATTTGGTTGTCGTTACACTTTTTTAAGGCACCAACCACATACGGTGTGGTACCTGACGCGGCAATGCCAATGACAAAATCTTCTGAAGAAATGTCATATTCCTTCAAATCTTTCCAGCCTTCCAATTCAGAGTCTTCAGCAAATTCAACAGCTTTCCGTATGGCAGAATCGCCACCAGCGATCAAGCCTATTACGAGATCGTGCGATACTCCGAAAGTAGGGGGACATTCACTAGCATCTAAAATACCCATTCTTCCACTAGTTCCTGCGCCGAGATAAAATAATCGGCCACCTTCCTTTAATTTTGAGATCACGCGTTTGGTGACGATCTCAATCTGAGGAATGGCTTTTGAAACCGACTGCGCCACAGTTTGATCCTCCTTATTAATATTGACTAATAATTCCTTGACCTCCATCTTTTCTAAATGGTTATAATGCGAATTGGATTCTGTAGTTTTTGTAAAGGACATAGATCGGATTGCGTTGATTGGAATCTTTGAGGATAAATCTTTATTACGAAGATAATTAATTAAATATCGGATAAAGAAGGGTTGGGTTTGGAATTTGTTATTCCACTTTGTAATTAAACAAGGACACCTCTGAAATCCTAAAATAACCAAACGGGTAGTTGTCACGGTTTGTTTCGTTAATAATGTTTCCGCGGACTGTAGCAGGTTGAGCTTCAAATGGACCGCCACCTCCTGTCTGTTGAAGAAGGATAAACATAAAGTCGTGAAATTCTTCTGTAACGCCATATAAGTGAAACAACACATCATCTCCGGTGGCCAAATCTTCTGCCTGGTAAGAGAGGAAGGTAGTATTTCCATTAAAGAACGCATCGTTTGTTACACTACGTCTGGTGCCCCTTTCAGAAGTAGCAACAAAATAATAAAAGTTCTCTTCATCGATAGGATCTGTAAAATAGGCTTTTAGATCGACTTGTTTTCCGTCAAATCCGCCATCGTTCCGTTGCTCGATATATTCGATCGATGCTGTAGTTACCAAGTGGGTGGTGGCTGTATATACTTCCTCCTTGTAAATGATCTGCAATGTGTAGTCTATGTTTTCTTGAGGATCGAAAGGCGCTCTATAGATGCCATCTTCCCAATATGAAAAGGCGTCAACATCGCCATTTTCATCCGTAATCGTTATTATGGCATCATTTACAATGGGTATTTCTTCACCATAAAATGACGTGGTAGTTGTGAGCCGCACAAAACTTTTATACGGAGCACCTCCATCTTTAATGATGTTGAAGTTCGCTTCAATGACAAGACGGGGTGGAGCTGTATTTAAATCCACATCGATGACATCTTGACAAGATGAAATTAAAACACCAAAAATCATTAGTATTAAGAACTGTCTCATCTCTTAAAATTTAAAATTGTAGGTTACCGATGGAATGATTCCGAAGATAGAAAGGCGGACGGCTTCATTTTTATAAGTTTCATCATTTTCCCGGAATGAAATTGAAGCTGCATTTTTCTTATTATAGATATTATAGATGCTGAAAACCCATTCGCCTTTCCAACGCTTTTGCTTTTGCCGCTTTGGGGTCAAGGTTGCCGATAGATCCATGCGATGATAAGGTGTCAATCTACTGCTGTTTCTTGGTTCGTAAATCGGAATTACCTTGTCGTCGTAAACATATTGACCTTCGGGATAAGTCGTCGGACGGCCTGTTTGGAATATAAAATTAGCGCCGAAAGACCATTTTTCAGAAAACTCGTATTGCGCCGTAACCGATAGGTCATGGGTGCGATCCCAAGCGGTGGCATACCAATTGCCATCGTTAATGCCACTTTCAAAATTTGCTCTGCCAAGCGTTTGTTGTTCACTTTTTGAAAGCGTATACGATAGCCAACCTTGGAGTTTTCCGGTGTTTTTCTTAAAGAGCATCTCAAGACCATAAGCTCTGGCTTTCCCACTTAAAAGAATTTGTTCCACCGCGTCGTTAGCGATTAAATCGGCACCATCGATATAATCCAACCGGTTTTTCACCATTTTATAAAACGATTCGACTTCTAGCGAATAGCCTTCAAAATTGCGATAATAACCAAAGGCATATTGATCGCCAATCTGAGGTTCGATATATTTTCCGCTTGGTGCATATATATCGAATGGGGTAGGTGCAGTAGTATTACTGATGAGATGGATGTATTGTGTCATCCTGTTATAACTAGCCTTTAATGACGAGGCGTCGTTCAGTAAAAAGGAAATGCCCAGTCGGGGTTCTAAATGTGCAAAAGATCGGATGGTTTGATCTCTTTTAAAAGATACCGTATCGATGGGTTTTGCCTTCTGATAAATTTCTAAATCCGTATTGTAATGAACTGGGTTATCGTTTTCATAAAGAAACATTTCTGTTTGCCCTAAACGATTAAATGTTGATAATCTCAGTCCGGCTTGTACGGCGATACGGTCGGAGATATCGATGTCGGCTTCGGCGTAAACGGCATTTTCCCAAGCGTACTTGTCGGTCAAACTTTCAGGATTAATACCCGATGTCTCAGATGTTGGTTTGACATCCCCTGGATTAAAATGATAATAGATGCTGTTGATGCCATAGCGCAGGTCGACTGTATTGGATAGGTAATGCGTAAAGTCGTATTTCAAGTTGAAATTAGTAATTCCGCTCACGAATTCAAACCCAACCATCTGCAGTTCTAATCCGAAATAGTAATCGGAAAAAATTGCCGAAAGGTTTGAAAATAAACGATCAGAGAATAAATGATTCCATCGCAGGTTCAGCGTTGTATTTCCGAAGCTATTCGAAAAACTCTCGGATATTCTAAATACGTCGCGACCAAAATATCCCGAAAGAAAAAGTTGGTTGTTGTGGTTTAGGTTATAACTTAGTTTTGTGTTGAGATCATAAAAATATGCGGTGTTGTCGTTTCCAAAGAGTGGTAAAAACAGATGTGCATAGCTACTTCGTCCACCTAAAAGAAAGGATGCTTTGTCTTTTACGATAGGTCCCTCCAATAGGAGGCGGCTGGCGATAAGTCCGATGCCACCCGTGGCGCGATATTCCTTTTTGTTTCCATCTTTTTGATAAATATCCAACACCGAAGAAATCCGCCCGCCATAACGTGCGGGGATAGCACCTTTATATAGGGTTAGGTCTTTAATAGCATCGGGGTTGAACACTGAGAAAAATCCGAATAAATGTGACGAATCGTATAAGGTGGCTTCGTCTAATAAAATCAGGTTTTGGTCTGCGGCGCCACCACGCACATTAAATCCACTCGCTCCTTCGCCCGCACTTGTAACGCCCGGAAGGAGGGTTATGGATTTCAGAAGGTCAACTTCGCCCAACACGACAGGAATTTTTTTAATCGTATTTGCCGAGAGTGTATTGGAGCTCATTTGAGAACTGCTAATGTTGAGTTTCTCGGTATCCGCCAAAATAACAACTTCATCAAGGCTTTGTGTATCTGGTTTTAAATTGACATTTATCTTGAGGTTTTTCTCAAGGGAAACTTGTTGTTTTTCGGTCGCATAACCTAAACTACTAAAAACAATTTCTAAATCCCCTTCTGGAAGTGTGATTGAATAGAAACCGTATTCATTGGTCACTGTTCCGATTTGGAGTTCAGGAATCAACACATTTGCTCCAAAAAGCGTTTCACCGGTTTCCTCTTCCGTTACAATGCCGCTAACGGTGAATTTTTCTTGCGAAAAAGCAAACGAACCAATGAGGAGTAATAATAGAGCAGTGCATTTTTTCAAATCTGTGGAATAATTATAAAAAAAGCCTTCGCAGGATTACGAAGGCTTTTATTGAAGATGAATGCTTATTGCAATGCAAGTCCTGGATTCAAATTCTCAAGTATGGTATTGAGGGTTTTACTTGGACGCATTACTTTATATACTAATTCTTCGGTTGGGATATAATATCCTTCTACGTCTATGGGTCTTCCTTGATCGTCGATCATCTCTTTGTTGATTACATCTTCCTTGGCACGTAGTTCTTTTGCTAGAGGGGTGAAGAATTTCTTCAGTTCTTCGTCCTTGTTCTGTGCAGCTAAAGCTTCTGCCCAATAAAGAGCAAGGTAGAAGTGACTTCCACGATTATCAATTTCCTTAGCGTGCCTAGAAGGTCCTTTTTCGTTGTCAAGGTAGGCTTCGGTGGCGGTATCTAAAGTTTCAGAGAGAACAAGGGCCTGTGGATTGTCGTAATTAGTTCCTAGGTGTTCTAAGGAAACAGCCAAGGCTAAAAACTCTCCTAAAGAATCCCAACGAAGGTGGTTTTCCTCCATCAATTGGTCCATGTGTTTTGGTGCCGAACCTCCAGCTCCTGTTTCAAAAAGTCCTCCGCCATTCATCAATGGAACGATGGATAGCATTTTCGCACTTGTACCTAACTCTAAAATTGGAAATAAATCCGTCAGGTAGTCGCGCAATACGTTTCCAGTCACTGAAATAGTATCTTTCCCGGCCTTAACACGTGCTAAGGTAAACTCGGTAGCTTCTTTTGGAGCCATAATTCTGATGTCGAGTCCTTCGGTATCGTGTTCTGGTAAGTATTGGTTTACTTTCTTAATAAGTTCGGCGTCGTGCGCACGGTTTTCGTCTAACCAGAAAATAGCCGGTGTTCCCGTTGCTCTAGCACGTGTTACGGCTAATTTAATCCAATCCTGAATAGGAAGATCTTTTGCTTGACACATTCTCCAGATATCTCCTTCTTCTACAGCGTGGTCGAAAAGTATGTCACCAGCGCTATTCAATACGTGTACGTTTCCTTTTGCCGTAATTTCAAAGGTTTTGTCGTGGCTACCGTATTCTTCTGCTTTTTGCGCCATCAGTCCTACGTTAGGAACTGTTCCCATGGTTGTAGGGTCGAAGGCACCGTTTTCTATACAAAAATCGATTGTGGATTGATAAACGCTAGCGTAGGTGCTATCTGGAATAACAGCTTTCGTGTCGTGGGGTTGTCCATCTGGACCCCACATTTTTCCGGAATTTCTAATCATGGCTGGCATGGAAGCATCGACGATAACATCGTTTGGCATGTGAAGGTTTGTAATGCCTTCGTCACTGTCCACCATCGCCAAATCTGGATTTTTCTTCATAATGGCCTTAAGGTCTTCCTCGATAGCTTTTCTTTCTGAATCTGAAAGCTTTTGAAGCTTCTTTTCTAAAGCAGCTAATCCATCATTGGCTACAACACCTAATTTTTTAAAAGTGTCTTCGTATTTCTCAAAAAGTTCAGCAAAATAAGTCTTCACCACATAGCCGAAGATAATGGGGTCGCTCACTTTCATCATGGTTGCTTTCAAGTGAACCGAGAAGAGCACTTTTTTATCGTTAGCATCTTTTATTTGCTCTTCGAGGAATGAAACCAATTTCTTACTGCTCAATACGGTTGCATCGATAATTTCTCCTTTTAAAACCTGAAGTCCTTTTTTCAGAATTTCATTTTCGCCATTTTCTTTTACCAACACGATGTTCAGTGCATCATCTGATGGTAACGTCATTGATTTTTCATTGTGGAAGAAATCACCTTCTGTCATGGTAGCAACGTGACTTTTACTGTCTTTACTCCAAGCGCCCATACGGTGTGGGTGTTTTTTGACAAAGTTTTTCACTGCTCTTGGTGCGCGACGGTCACTATTTCCTTCACGCAGTACTGGGTTAACAGCACTACCACTCACCGAGGCATATCTTCTCTTAATTTCTTCTTCTTTCTCGTTTTGTGGATTGGTTGGATAGTCCGGAATGTTGTATCCTTTATTTTGTAGTTCGGTAATGGCATCGATTAGCTGCGGTAAGGAAGCGCTAATGTTAGGAAGTTTAATAATATTGGCTTCCGGGGTTTTAGCAAGGTCACCTAAATATTTTAAGTCGTCGGTTACACGTTGCTCTTCGGTTAGGTATTCCGGAAATACAGCTAGGATTCTTCCTGATAGAGAAATATTTCTTTTCTCAACTGTTATGCCTGCTGGATGCGTAAAAGCTTTGATGATAGGCAAAAACGAATGTGTTGCCATTGCTGGAGATTCGTCTGTTTTAGTATAAATGATTTTTGAAGAATTGCTCATATAATTTTATTTTAATGTGATACTGAAAACGATGCTGTTTAAGCGAAAATTTAGAGGTGCAAAGATAGTGATTTTCAAAGCTATTTAAAAGGATGGGCACAAGATTGAGAGTTCGTTTATAGCAGAGATGACTTATGTCATATAATTGAAACGTCGCGAGTAACACATTGAGATTTTGGCAACTCATAATTGATGTCTTGATAGGAATGGATGGATTTCGGTTCTTCCAATAAAAAAAGCCATATCACTGTAACTGAATACGTGGTGATATGGCTTCTCGTAGTGTGAACTTTTACCGACCATACTTTTGAAGTATTAAAGCAAGCTTTATTATAGCACTTGCGGTCGTTGTTTTCCTACATGGATCATTTTTTTATTTTGTCTATACTTTAAAAGTATACACTCATAAAAAAACATCCAAACCTTTTTTTGATCTCGCAGTGTACTTTAGAAGTAGCGACTGCTCAAACGAGCAAAAAAAGAGATTTAAAGAGTTCTTTTAAATTTTCAAATCCCACAATTGAAATTCATCTTTCGACGATTTTATTGCTGTGGTTGATCTGAAAAAATGGATGTAAAAGAACGTTTCTTTAAATTGTCTTATAGGTTTTTCAAGCCTTAGACATTGCTAATATAGAACGTAAATCCTATTATCCAAAATATTTTTAGGCTTAAGTGTCAACGCAGTACAAACAAGAGTTATTAACAATTGTTAATAAAAAAAGCCCTGTGTTTACAGGGCTTTCGCGAGTTTTCAACAATGCTGTTAATTTCTCTTTTCTCTAATACGAGCTTTTCTACCAGTAAGTTCTTTGAAGTAGTAGATACGTGCTCTTCGAACACTACCTCTTTTATTAACTTCAATTTTCTGTAATGCAGGCAGGTTAATTGGAAAAATTCTTTCGACTCCAACAGTACCACTCATCTTGCGGATAGTAAAGGTCTTTGTTAAACCAGTACCTTTCACTTGGATTACTGTACCGCGGAAAAACTGCGTACGTGTTTTATCACCTTCACGGATCTCGTAATACACAGTGATTGTGTCCCCAGCACCAAATTTTGGGAAATCTTTTTTAACGACAAATTCGTCTTCTACAAATTTTATTAACTCTTCCATTTTTTTGAGTTCAAAATGTTTGATTTAAAGCAACATGCACGGTTTTCGCCAGAGGTTGAATTAAAGTGGATGCAAAAGTAAGTATTTTTAATAATTGACCAAGGCTTAGATGCAATAATTTTATTCTTATTGAAAAAGAGGTTGTCTTCAGCCGAAGATGGTTGACCTGAGCATCAAAAATAAATATGGGCTGTTACTCCAAGAGATCTGGGCGGCGTTCTTTTGTTCTTTTTAAAGCTTGTTCTTCACGCCACGCTTCAATTTTTGGGGTATTGCCACTCCTTAATATATCTGGCACCTTCCATCCTTTATAATCCGCTGGTCGCGTATAGATGGGCGGGGCCAATAAGTCATCTTGAAAAGAATCTGTCAAAGCACTTGTTTCATCGCCCAAAACTTCAGGAATCAGTCGGATAACAGCATCGGCAACCACAGCAGCGGCCAATTCACCTCCTGTGAGCACGTAGTCGCCAATGGTCAATTCGCGCGTTATAAAATGATCGCGAACCCGTTGGTCCACACCTTTATAATGACCGCAAAGGATAATCAAGTTGCCCTTCAATGAAAGTTCGTTTGCGATTTTCTGATTGAAGCGTTCTCCATCGGGAGTCATATAGAGTATTTCGTCATAGGCTCTTTCCGATTTGAGTTTCGTGATGCATTTATCGATGGGCTCAATCATCATCACCATTCCCGCACCCCCACCAAATTGGTAGTCGTCTACCTGTTTATAAGCATTCGAGGCATAGTCTCTTAAATTGTGCAAATGTACTTCGACCAAGCCTTTGTCGATGGCTCGTTTTAATATCGAAGCTTCGAACGGACTTTTGAGAAGTTCGGGCAACACTGTGATGATATCGATGCGCATGGAGGAATTAATTTTGAGTCTATGATGGACTAATTGACCATTCGGACTGTTTGATTGAACGGACAAAAATACGGATTAGTATGTTAATAAGAATTCCATCTCAACCGAATAATTAATATAGGTCGGCATAAGTTATAAAAAAATCCTGTCGGAAACCAACAGGATTTTTATTATAAAATGTGATGCTTCTTAGTAGTATGTAAAGCGTCTCACCTGAGCAATGTATTTTGCCAAGCGCATCACTTGATGGCTATAACCATATTCGTTGTCATACCAGATGTAGACAACTACATTTTTCCCATCCTTTGTGACGATTGTTGCATTACTGTCGAATATTGCAGGCTCTGCAGCACCGATAATATCGCTTGAAACCAATTCGTTGTTTGTAGAATATCTAATTTGTTCTACCAAATCACCTTCAAGTGCATATTTTTTCATGGTGTTGTTCAAGTCTTCTTTAGAGGTTTCTTTTTCTAAATTCAAACTCAAAACAACAAGCGAACCGTTGGGTACGGGAACGCGAATTGCGTTAGAAGTCAATTTTCCTTCTAAAGCAGGAAGTGCCTTTGCAACCGCTTTACCGGCACCGGTTTCTGTAATAACCATATTCAAAGCAGCAGCGCGTCCTCTTCGGTATTTCTTGTGCATATTATCAACCAAGTTTTGGTCGTTGGTATATGCGTGGATGGTTTCCAAGTGTCCGCCAACAATGCCATAAGCATCTTGAATCACTTTTAATACTGGGGTAATTGCGTTTGTAGTGCACGATGCAGCAGAGAAAATAGAAACTTTTTCAGGATCGTATTCTTTGTGGTTCACCCCGTGAACGATGTTTGGAACACCTTGCCCTGGAGCGGTAAGCAAAACTCTGGAAACACCTTTTGCTTTCGTGTGCCGACCCAATGCTTCTTTATCCCTAAAAGCTCCGGTGTTGTCGATTACCAATGCGTTTTCAATTCCGTATTGCGTGTAGTCAATCTCATCAGGATTGTTTGCAGAAATCATATGTACGGTCGTGCCGTTGATGATCAGCGCTTTGTTTTCGACATCGATCTTGACCATTCCGTTAAAGTCACCGTGAACAGAATCTTGACGCAATAAGCTTGCACGTTTTTCAAGAACTGTTTCAGTCAATTCACCTCGAACGACAATAGCTCTTAATCGGAGTTGGTTACCACGGCCCGTTTTCGACATAAGTTCGCGCGCCAAAAGACGACCGATTCGTCCAAAACCATATAGTACCACATCGTTTGGAATAATGCCTTTGAAATCTTTAGCCGACTTTAACTTGTCTGATACAAACGCCATAACGTTGGAATAACTTTCATTCTCCAACTGATATTCATATGTCAGTTTTCCAAGGTCCAAACGAGCAGGTGGCAAGTCTAAGGTCTTGATTGCCTGTGCAATTTCAACAGAGTCAAAAATCGAGATTTGTTTTTCGATAAAATCGCCTGCATAATCGTGAAGACCGAGAACCTCACTGACACTTTTGTCGATGAGCTGGTTCCGGAAAAGGACCAATTCGATAGACTTGTCGTACCACAAGTCGCTAAGCACCTGGATTAATTCAATTGTAGCCTTTCGGCGATCGGTTTGAAAAGACAGTTCTTTTTCATAAACGTCATCAAAACTCATAAGTATAGATTTTTATGGCCTCCAAACAATAAGGGAGCCGTGTTTAAATTTGCCGCAAAAATAACTAATTAAACTGTGTTCAGGAAATTTAAACCGAACTACATCTCTGAATAGTACATTGCAAATTTGGAGCTTACGGTTTCAGATGCAACGGGTAACGGGTTAGGCACGATTTATTTAATTATCGAAAAATAAACGTATTCATTTGGCCTTGGGTGTTCAAAAAGGTCATCTTTATGGGAGAACGTTGATTTCGATTTGCCATGATTCGGTTGACATCGTCTATGTTTTTAATATCCTGGTCGTTGAGTTGGGTGATGATAATGCCTTCTAATTGATATTGGGCAATTTCAGGAGTTAAAGTACGTGTGACCATCACCCCGTTTTTTAAACCGCGACTTTTCAAATCCTCTGCATTGAGGTTTTTCACTTCAATACCCAAATCTTCAATGGTTGTGGTTTCCAATTTGGTCAAAACAACCGATAGGTTCTTGTCTCTTCCATTTCTCAAAACAGTTACTTCCACGACATCATTAGGTCTTTTAGATCCGATATAACCTGCAAGGTCTGCAAATTTCGTGATGCGAATCCCGTCTAAGGCTTTAATGACATCACCTTGTTTTAGACCTCCTTTGTCTGCACCGCTTCCTTTTTCCACCCCTCCTACAAAAACACCTTGTGTTTCACTGATGCCGTAGTGTTCGATAAGATCTCGCGTTAGGCTTCCCACTTGAATTCCAAGAATTCCCCTTTGCACATTACCGTATTCTAAAATGTCTTCGATAACTTTTCGTGCGTTGTTAGAAGGCACAGCAAAAGCATAACCTACATAGCTTCCCGTCTCTGAGGTAATCGCTGTATTGATACCGATGAGTTCTCCACGTGTATTTACCAAAGCCCCTCCGCTGTTTCCACGGTTTACAGCGGCATCTGTTTGAATGAAAGATTGAGCAGTACCTTCAAATTGGGCTAAGTTTCTTGATTTGGCACTTATGATTCCAGCGGTTACGGTAGAGGTGAGGTTGAATGGATTTCCAACCGCCAACACCCATTCTCCAACTTTAGCATCATTGGAATCGCCAAAAGGAATGTATGGAAAGCCACCCTCTTGGTCTTTAATTTTTATCAGCGCGATATCGGTCGCTGGATCGGCGCCAATTAACTCCGCTTCGAATGTCCGGTTGTCGTTTAACGTGACTTGAAGATTCGTCGCATTGGCAATCACGTGGTTATTAGTAACAATATATCCATCAGGAGAAATAATCACGCCACTTCCACTGCCAATTATGGGTCTGGGCTGACCACCGCCACTGAAGTATTCAAAGATATTCGTGGGTTGGCGACTAACGGTAATGTTTTTTACGTGAACAACAGCATGGACTGTCATTTCTGCAGCTTTTGTGAAATCCGTTACAGTCTCAGCTCCAACAGCAGTAAAATTAGTTGGGATAAAACTGGTTTCAGTCGTGACTTCCGGTGTAAAAAATTGAGTTTCGTCTTTTTGCAATAAGGTATACCCTCCAAGGGTTATAGCGCCAGCAAACAGCGCAACAATAAACAATTGAACGGTTTGTTTCATGTTTTTATGTGATTTCAATGGTTATATGAATTGATATTCTATCTCGGTCTTTAACAAAATTATAGAAGGACTAATGAAAAAAGGATGCCGTTATTTAAAATTAACGACTATTTAACGTTGGAGAATGACGATGTCGACTTCTTGAATTTCATATCTTTGCGAACTATGGATTTTACCTTCTATAAATATCACGGAACAGGGAATGATTTTGTTTTAATAGACAATCGTTCCGAGTTTTTTCCAGAACAAGACAAAGAACTTGTGGCGCACTTATGCCACCGTAGATTTGGAATTGGTGCCGACGGGTTAATTCTTTTGGAAAATCATCCCACTCAGGATTTCAAAATGGTGTATTACAACAGCGATGGAAACCAAAGCAGTATGTGTGGCAACGGCGGACGGTGTATTGTTCACTTTGCTCAATTTCTGGGAATTATAGACACGCAAACTTCATTTGAAGCTATTGATGGCGCCCACACAGCGAGCATTCAAGAGGATGGTTGGATTTCCTTGAAGATGACAGACGTAAGCGAAATCCGCACAGAGAATGATTTTGCCTTCCTCGATACGGGATCTCCTCATCATGTGACTTGGGTAAAGGATCTTAAGAATTTAGATGTCTATTCGATAGGTAAAGAAATACGAAACAATCAATATGGAGCAGTGGGGGCGAATGTGAATTTTGTCAAACAAACTTCAGCCGATAGCTTTTCTGTCAGAACTTACGAGCGGGGCGTAGAAGACGAAACGCTTTCTTGTGGCACAGGAGTAACGGCAGTAGCATTGGCCATGTTTGAATCTCAGAAGACAAAATCGAATAAAATCAGTATTGAAACTCCTGGAGGAAAACTCCAAGTCAGGTTTAAAAAAACAGGAGGAACCTACACCGATATTTATTTGGAAGGTCCTGCAAAACAAGTATTTAAAGGCAGTTGGAAATGAAAACATTAGTAGGAAGTCAAGTTTTTTTGCGTGCGTTGGAACCCACCGACCTGGACTATCTCTTTGAAGTTGAAAACGACGAATTATTGTGGGAGGTAGGAAACACCCTCACTCCATATTCCCGGTATATCTTAGAGTTATATATCTCTGAAAGCCATCGCGATATTTACGAAGTTAAACAATTGCGACTGGTTATATGCGATAGAGAAACAGAGCATGCTGTTGGTTTAATAGACCTATTCGACTTCGATCCGAAGAACAAACGAGTGGCAGTAGGTATTGTGATCTATCCCGACGAACAAAAGCGCAAAGGATATGCTTTCGAATCCTTGAAACTCATTTGTAAATATGCCTTTAAACGGCTCGGCGTACACCAGGTTTACGCGGGAATTACAGAAGACAACCACGCCAGTATTGCCCTGTTCGAACAGGCTGGATTCGTTAGAAATGGCATTAAGAAAGGCTGGAATTTTTCGGGCGGAGAATTTAAAGACGAATATTTCTACCAGCGATTTAAGCCGTGATCTTTTTGATATTCTTATACGAGCTGAATCATTTTTTCAATTATGTTTGCCGTCAAAATAAGTGGAGAAAACAATCCTTTTCCGAGCAGTTAAACGCATAAACTTTTACCGCTAACTATGTATATTAAAAAAATATTGGTGTTAATTGCCGTTCTTGGAGCCATCGTGATGGGTTTCTTTGTGTGGCAGATTTATAGCATCGCTTTTGTTGATAACACAGCTTTTAAAAATCCCGAAGCACATGTATATATTTCTTCCAAAGATAATTTTAACGACGTCCTTGAAAATTTAGAACCCCTTTTAAAAGATGTCCATACGTTCGAAAAACTTGCCCATCAGAAACAATACATCAGTTACATCAAACCTGGTCATTACATCATAGATAAAGGAATGACCAATAATGATATCATCACCACACTTCGAAGTCGGAACGTTCCGATCAAATTAAAGTTTAACAACCAAGAACGCTTAGAGGATTTAGCCGGACATATTTCTCAGCAAATTGATGCGGATAGTTTAGCACTTATACGTGCTTTTCGCGATCCTGAATTTTTAGCTGATGCAGGACTTAACGAAGAGAATGCACTTACCATGTATATTCCTAATACTTATGAATTTTATTGGAATACAAGTGCTGAAGAATTCCGAAACCGGATGCGAAAGGAATATGAGCGATTTTGGAATGACAATCGGAAGGCACAAGCCGAAAAATTAAATTTGACAATAGAAGAGGTGATGGCTTTAGCAGCAATCGTTCAAAAGGAAACTGCTATGGCAGATGAACGTCCTCGCGTAGCAGGAGTGTACCTGAATAGATTGCGTGTGGGTATGTTATTACAGGCAGATCCTACTGTTATTTATGCCATAAAAAAGTCGTCCGGAGATTTTGATCAAACGATTAAACGGGTTCTCTATGCCGATTTAGAAATAGACTCTCCATACAATACGTATAAATATGCCGGCGTGCCACCGGGCCCTATCGCTATGCCAGACATTTCTTCAATAGATGCCGTTTTAAATCCTGAAAAACACGATTACTTCTATTTTGTAGCTGATGTTGAAAACTTCGGGTACCATAAATTTGCAAAGTCACTCGCCCAACACAACATCAACAAAGCTTCATATGTGCGCTGGGTGAATCAACAACGGATCAACCGTTAGGAATACGAAATAGAATCCATTTTTCTGATTTTCATATACGTGTTCTTAAAAAATGTGATTTAACGAGAAAGCTCGTGATAGTCTGCGGTGTAGCGGTTTTTGAGAATTTCATTTAGAAACATTTAACGTGCTATAAATCAGCTAATTGAAATTTGTTGTATATTTGCCCCCCGAAATAAGATTGTTAAGTAAATGATCTATAATTTCAGAACAATGAAAAATAAACTATTTGTTTTTCCTATTTTACTTATTGTAGCAATAGTTATAGGAATAGATTTTGATGCTCGAAATAACGAGGATCGATTGATCGCAACGTTCAGCATCGAGGGAAAAGACCTACATTACTACGTTCCCAATGAAGCTGAATCTTCAACGACGCACTTACTGCCACGTAATTATATTTTATTAGGAAAATCCTATGTTGGATTTAAAGAAGCCATAGGGTTTAAGGAATCACGAGGCAGGTACCAAACTGTAAACCCATATGGATATTTAGGAAAATATCAGTTTTCTGAATCTACCTTAAAGATGATGGGATTTAATAATATTGAAAACTTCCTCAAGAACACGAAGCAACAAGAAGCGGCCTTCGCTGCGTACGTTTCTTTTAATAAATGGGTTTTGCGAAATGATATCGATCGTTTCGTGGGAGAAACCATCGGTGGGGTGGAAGTCACTGAATCTGGACTGTTGGCCGCAGCGCACTTAGCGGGGCCAGGGAATGTAAAAAAATACTTGAGAAGTAATGGTAGCCGAGACGCTTCAGACGCTAACGGAGCGAGCGTTCGATATTACCTGAAAAAATTCTCGGGATACGACACGTCGCGGATTCCAGCATCTGAAAAACCGCAACGTTTCTAATAATAAGCTTGAATAATAAATATGGTGGGCCTTTTCTGAAGGTCCACTTTTATTTTGGCCCATTCGCTTACACTCGTAGTTTTGATATATTGTGTTTCAAGCGTTAAGTCGCACGCAATACAGAGTTGCGTCATGGGATGTAGTGCGCTTAGAATACTTTCTAACATTTGATTGTTTCGATACGGAGTCTCGATAAAAAGCTGCGTTTGGTCGTTGGCCTTCGACAGTTTTTCCAACTGTTTTAAGGCTTCCCGCCGCTCTTTATTATTTATTGGCAAATATCCGTTAAATGCAAAGTTCTGGCCGTTGAGTCCGCTGGCCATCATTCCCAACAGAATGGAGGACGGCCCTACTAAAGGTTTTACTTCAATTCCGTGCTGATGGGCAAGATGAACAATCCGTGCTCCTGGGTCGGCAATTCCAGGACAGCCCGCATCGCTGATCACACCCATATCTAATCCGCGTAAGCAAGGGTTGAGCATATGGGGAATTTCTTCTTCCTTAGTGAACTTATTGATTTGTTCGAAATGTAATTTCGATTGCTTTTTATGTGAAGCAATGCTTTTTATAAAACGCCGTGCATCTTTTTCGTGCTCAACGATATAGTAATCTATTTTTTCTATCGCTGCCTTAACCGATAAGGGTAACACGGTCAAAGGTTGCGATTCGCCTAGGAGACTGGGTATTAGATATAAACTTCCTTTTTTATTCTGCATGGATGATGCTTATTGAATTATCAGTTTTTTAATGGTTGAAAAACCGGATGTAGTCGTTGTTTTAATGAAATATATGCCCGAATTCCAAGATGAAATGGCAATTTGCTGTGACGTTGATGGTGTTGGGTGGTCTTCGTAAATTTTTCGTCCTTGAACATCGTAAACAGCAATCTGGTGAATTTCGCCTCGATTTAAGATTATGGATACATATTCTGAAGCTGGGTTCGGAACAATCTGAAATGAAAAGATATTATCGTAATTTACGCCAGCCGTTTCGCTTCCTTTTAAACGGAACACTTTGCCTTCGTTGATATCTATAAGGTATAACTCTTGGTTGACGTCTTGGCCAAAAGCTACCCATCTTCCTGGGAAATCTCCGTAAATAGTAACTTGGTCTTCACGGTCAACACTTCCAATCATTCCACTACAATAATCTGCAAAAAAGTAAAGACCAGCGATATCTGAATATTCCGAACCTCGGTATACATGACCTCCTGTAATGGAACAATTTCCATTGTCATGTCCATATTCTGCAATCGGAAAAGCAAGTTCGGATTGTGGCGGACAACCATCGGTGTTAAAAGGCAAACTTCCTTCATAACATCGCCATCCGTAATTTACACCGCCTTCATCAAGGGATTGTCGATTGATTTCTTCTCTGCTCCCTTGACCAACATCGGCAATCCAGATGTTGTTATCTTCAATATCGATTGAAAACCGCCAAGGATTTCGAAGGCCATAAGCCCAAATCTCAGGTCGGGCATCTTGGGTGTTGATAAATGGATTGTCTGGCGGAATTCCATACGCATTTCCTCCGCTGGGATTATCGATGTCGATTCGCAGCATCTTTCCTAATAATACGTCAATATTTTGAGCGAGGTTGTTCGGATCACCGGAAGAACCACCGTCTCCTGAGGAAATATAGAGATATCCGTCGGGTCCGAAAATCATATCGCCACCGTTGTGGTTCGATGCCGGTTGATTGAAATTTAAGATGAACATTTCAGATTCGAGATCGGCAATGTCTGGATTGGCGGCACTTACTGTAAAACGTGAGATCTGTGTGTTTCCAGCTGTGTTGGTATAGTTTACAAAAAAGTAACCGTTGTTGTCGTAATCGGGGTGAAAAGCAAGACCGAGTAATCCCTGTTCGCCTTGCGTGGAAATAATGCCTGAGAGATCTAAAAATGGGGTAGGGGAAACCGTGTTGTCTTCGAGGATTACTTTTATTTTACCACCTTTTTCGACTATAAAAAGGCGGTTGTCTCCGGAGTTCTGAAGGTGTAAGGGTTGCGAAAATCCATCTTGAACTAATTCAAGTTCAATGGTTTGCGCATACGATGAGCCTAGAAGCATCAAAGAAAAAAGTATGTGGATATACCTAATCATATTTCCGGATTGGATTTGGAAATACTAAAGTAACGATTTTGTTTGAGGAACGCTGTTAAAGCTTAGCCGCAATCTTCTCACATGCTTTGTCTAGCATGTCAAAAACATGGGTAAAACCAGTAGGACCACCATAATAGGGATCGGGAACATCGACATTCTCACCATGGAAAATTTCGTTGAGGATTAGCTTCACCTTGTTTCTGTGTTCTTCCGTTTGAGCAAGGGCTAAAACATCATCTTTGTTGGAGTTATCCATAACATAAATCCAATCGTATCGATCGAAGTCTTGGACCGTAAATTGACGTCCGCGTTGGTCCGTAATATCAATATCGTTTTTAGAGGCTATATCGATGCTCCGAACATCGGGTGTTTTTCCAACATGCCAATGGCCTGTTCCTGCGGATTCAACAAGGACTTTAGATGGGTCGGTTTTGGATTTCAAAATTCCTTCTGCCAAAGGAGAGCGGCAAATATTGCCAAGGCAGACCATTAGAATTTTTGTTTTGCTCAAAATTTATAGTGTAAGGGTTATTATATCACAAAACGCCAAGATACGTTAATTTAAGATATTTCGCTAAAAAAATCCGGTCCTAAACTGGCTTTCAAACTGTTCGGGATGCGATACTTAACTAGGGAGAACAGGAATTCTACTGACTCAACTTCTTGTCGAGATCTTCTACATATTTGCGGAACTGTCTGTCGGTAGAGGACAGGTTATCAACTGTTTTACATGCGTGCAAAACCGTGGCGTGATCTCGCTGTCCAATTTGCGAACCGATAGAAGCCAAAGAAGCTTTAGTAAGTTTTTTTGCAAAGAACATCGCGATTTGCCTCGCCTGAACGATGTGACGCTTTCGAGTTTTAGATTGTAGCGTTTCTACATCCATTTGGAAGTAGTCGCTGACAACTTTTTGAATATAATCGATAGAGACCTCGCGCTTCGTGTGTTTGACATAGTTGTCGACTATTTTGCGAGCCAGTTCAATAGTGATTTCTTTTTTATTGAACGAGGAGTGCGCAATCAACGAAATGATAGCCCCTTCCAATTCACGGATATTGGTCTTGATGTTGTTTGCCAAAAATTCAATGATGTTTTCTGGCATTTCAACACCGTCGCGATATAGCTTGTCTTTTATGATAGCGACTCGCGTATCGTAATCGGGTGCTCCCAACTCTGCCGATAGTCCCCATTTGAATCGCGAAAGCAATCGTTGCTCAATATCAATCATATCCACAGGCGCTTTGTCGCTTGTCAAGATCACCTGTTTCCCGTTTTGGTGTAGGTGATTGAATATGTGGAAGAAAACATCTTGCGTTCCTGCTTTTCCAGAAAAGAGCTGAATGTCATCCACAATCAACACATCGATTATCTGATAGAAATGAATGAAATCGTTTCTATTGTTTTTTCGAACGGATTCGATGTATTGCTGCGAAAATTTTTCAGCAGAAATATAGAGTACTGTTTTTTCGGGATATTTGTCTTTGATATCGACACCTATAGAATGGACCAAGTGTGTTTTTCCTAAACCAACACCTCCAAAGACCAACAACGGGTTGAACGAAGTTCCTCCAGGTTTGTTGGCAACTGCCAATCCTGCCGATCTGGCCAATCTATTGGAATCTCCTTCTAAGAAGTTGTCGAAATTATAATTTGGATTTAACTGTGATTCAATCTTGATATTTCGAATTCCAGGAATTACAAACGGGTTTTTTAATTCTGGATTTTTGCTTTTTACAGGAACGTCTACTTCTTGCGACTGCATCCCGCCTCTATTGGCGCTTGGAATTTTTTCTGTAAAAGGCTTTTTGTTGCCATAGGTGTTTTCCATTCGGATTACATAAACCAATTTGGCAGTAGGACCCAATTCTTTTGTAAGGGCGACCTTTAAGATTTTAATATAATGTTCTTCGAGCCACTCGTAGAAAAATTTGCTCGGAACCTGGATGCTAAGCGCATTATTTGTAAGTTTAACTGCCTCAATTGGTTCGAACCAAGTTTTATACGCTTGCGATGTGATATTGTCCTTAATAAAATCCAAACAATTGTTCCAAACCGATTTCGCAGTTTTGCTCATAGTAAGATGATAAACTTTAAAAATTGTTAAATAAATATGAAATTGATGGGCAGAATAATTTTAATTCTAGAGCCAATCTCTGTTGTGCAAATATGTGGACAAAATTGTTATAAAAAAAATCAATTTGGGGTTGACTTTCTCGTTTATTATGTCCATCATGCGTTCTGGTAAATCTACAAAAATCTTTCACTAATACTAGGAAAAAAATTGAAGAATACTCTTACAAAAATACGCGTTCGATATGGAGAAACCGACCAGATGGGAGTGGTCTATTACGGCAACTATGCCTTGTATATCGAGCAGGGAAGAACCGAGTGGTTACGGGCGTTGGGCTTCTCTTACAAAGAGATGGAAGCACAAAATATCCACCTTCCTGTAGTCCATTTCAGTATCGATTATAAGCGTCCAGCACGATATGATGATCTTCTTACGGTGAAGACAACTTTGAAGAAATTACCGTCAGTAAAAATTGAATTTTATTATGAGATTTTTAATGAGTCTAAACAACTTTTAGCCTCAGCTTCAACCGACTTGGTTTTTATCGATAGTACGACCGGAAAATTGCGAAAAGCGCCTGAATATTTAATTGAAAAGATCAATAAAACTTCTTAGATTTTAACATTTTATAAGGAAATTGGAAAAGAGGACCTATGAATCTTTTTCAACAGGTTTAATGCCAACCTTATACGTGTTGTCAAAAATACCAAAGACCCGTTTGGATTCCTTTTTTCTAATCGAAATCCATATTTTACAACTGAGATCCATCTTTTGATCGACAATTTTTAGATTTTCCTCCTTAATAATACGCATTACCGTATCCATTTCAGGATATTCAAATTCTAGGAGAAATACCTGGTCTATTGTTCTCGCAACAATCTGACTGGCTTCCAAAGCCATTTTCGCAGTGATTTTATAAGCTTGAATCAATCCACCAACGCCCAATTTGGTTCCTCCAAAATAGCGCACAACAACAACTAAGATATTCGTCACCTCAAAGGCTTGTAGCTGGCCGTATATCGGCATTCCTGCACTGTTGGTGGGTTCGCCATCGTCATTGGCACGATAGTGTTCGTAGTTTTTACCAAGTTGCCACGCATAACACCAGTGACGTGCGCTGTGATGCTCTTTGCGCAAGGTGTCGATATGGTCTTTTATCTCGTCTTCCGTGGTAACAGGAAATGCATAGCCAAGAAATTTACTTCCTTTCTCTTTATACAATACTTCCGGTGAGGGCTTTGTGATGGTTTTATATAAATCGCTCGTTTTACTCAAGATAAATAGGAATGTTGTGTTTATTTCCGATGCGCTCGGTTTTTGTAAAGATACAAACTATCACTTCTAATAAACTCTTCAAAAATAAATCTTCCTTTTAACGCAGGCGCAGAAATTCCATCTCCAAAATTTACAGGACCTGAAAATATGAAGGCTTCGTCCCATAAGTTTTCATCTATAAAGGTCTGAAGCGTTTTGGAACCACCCTCAATTATCACCGATTGTATGTTATTTTTATATAAGACATCGCAGATTTGTGATGCAATTTCACCAGAGAAGTCTATCGTTTCGTATTGAAGATGATTTGTGGAGTTTTCGATTTCCTCTGTGATAACGATAGTTTCGGTTTCCGTATTAAAAATAGATAATTCTTTATCAAGCTTCAATTTTCTGTCGATTACAATCCGCGTTGGATTGTTTCCTGCCCAACTTCGGGTTGTCAACGATGGATTGTCTTGTTGCGCTGTATTTGTGCCAACTAAAATAGCCATTTCCTGTCCTCTCATTTTATGCACTACCTGTCGGGAATAGGTGTTGGTAATCCAAACAGGCTTGGCTTCTTTTCTTCTTTCTGAAGTCGGGGCGATAAAACCATCGCGGGTTTGTGCCCATTTTAGAAGGATGAAAGGACGCTTTTTTTGATGAAAGGTGAAGAATCGTTTGTTGAGTTCGGCACATTCGGCTTCTAATATGCCGGTGGTAACCGTACAGCCAGCGTCAATGAGCTTTTTAATGCCTCTGCCCGCAACTTGTGGGTTGGAATCTAAATTGCCGATGACTACATTTTTTATCCCCGATTGAATGATTAAATCTGAACACGGAGGCGTTTTGCCGATGTGACTGCAAGGTTCTAAATTGACGTATATGGTAGCTTCTTTTAAACGAGTTTTGTCCTGAACCGAACGAATTGCATTGACTTCAGCGTGAGGAAGTCCTGCCTTATAATGCCATCCTTCCCCGATAATTTGGTCTTGATAAACCACAACACTGCCAACAAGAGGATTGGGGTATGTGGTTCCCAATCCGTTCTTGGCGAGTTGGATGCATCGGTGCATGTATTTTTCGTGTGTATTCACAGGGTAAAAGTACAGGGATTAGTTGGTATTATTCATAAAGTCTATCCATTCTTCAACGGCATCTTTGGCAGCTACTTCATCGTATTTTAGAAGATAGATTTTTTTGGTGATAAAAGGAATAATACGGTAATATTTTCCTTTTTCTAAACTTTCAACATCAAAACCGTGATAGGCGTCGTTGTAAACTTTGATGGTCACGTTTTCTGCAACCATATGGTTTAAAATGTCGTCCAGTTTTATAATTCGGTCTTTTCCTCCGGTAATTACTAAGACTGGAATTTTCGGTTTCAAATCGATTTCGAAGGGATTGGCTGGATAAAACAACGCCATCTTGTTTATGTGAAAGGCCTGTAAGCGCTCAGGATCGTTGGCAAGCGGTATGGCACCGATTCCGGCACGCGACCATCCTACCAAACTTCCGTTTGAGTTGGAGTCGATGTAATTATGCTGTTTTGCCCAATCCAGAGCTTGGCGCAAGGTCCATAAAATCATTTCTTCCTCGTCTTTGGTAACCTTACGCTTCGATGCTTTGTAGGCAGCGACATTATCCACCAGTAGCACCGAAATGCCTTCGTTGTTCAATGCACGTGCCATATCATAATAATGCGTTGTGTCTTTGAATATTCGAAGTCCACCTGTGCCTGGCAAGAACACAGCCCATTTTGAAGCGTCGTAATCTTTCGCTTTTTGAAAGTGGAAGAAATCCGACATAACGGCATCTTTTGGAACTTTTTGCATCGGGATGCAACTCGTAAAAAACACAGCGACAAAAAGTAATTTTAAAAGCAGCTTGGTCATGGTTTCTTGAGTTTTAAGTGATTTCATGTTTTACGGTGAAAGAAGGTCTAAGAATTTCAACCCAAAAATAAAAGCACCCATGTTTTCTCCGTTGTAATAGGAACGAACATAGTCTAATCTTAGAATTCGAACTTTGCCAAAGCCCAGGTTGTCGATGCCAACAGAAAATTCTGAATAGGGTTTGTTTTCATCTATGCTTAAGAAATGCGCGCCAACCACAAGATTGAAATTCAATTGGTTGATTCCTGGAATTTTTCCTAATATCCATCCTCTAAAATCGTGTTCTAAATGACCTTCAAAATAACTTTTATTCGTACTAAAGTTATAATACGGCATTAGGTTAAACACGTTGGTGTAATTAGGCGAGGTTCCTACACGCGTTTGGTTTCCATTGAAGTGTTTGTAGTCTACAAATGAAATTCCGTCGCCGCTTAAAAACGCTCCTCCTTTTATGTTGTACTGAAGTCGTCCTTTATTTCCCAACGGAATTAATTGATCTAAACCACCTTCGAATAAGGTGTAGTCATTTTCTTTTGAATTGATTCCGATACCGTTTTCTACGGAAAGATTCAGCGTTGGAAACTTCGTATTTCCGATGTTGAATTTCATATCGGGATTTGAAAAATACTTCTGTGCAAAGTTGATCCGTGCCCTAACTTTCGATTTCACCACCTCGTGTTTGTGTATGGCTGCCGAATTAAAATCATCAGGCGCCAACGGATTGTTGCTGGTGTAGCTCACATCTTTGTTTGGGATGGTGACATAGGTTGTATTGTTGAACAGTGGCTTTCTGTTTTCATATCCCACATTGGCATAAAGGTGAAGACCGTTCAAAACTTCTTGACTGTATCCGATCCGTGCAAAATTCAGCTCGTAAACCTTCATATAATTCCGCTCGAAAAACAAAGTCGAAATGGAATTGACCATAGGAGAGATGGGTTCGTTTGCATTGAATTGCACCACTTTACTTCCTCCTTGCGCCCATAGCCTAAGTCTATCTTTCCAATTGAAATTTCGGACTAAACTTCCCGAAAAACGCAATCGGTCATCCGCGATGCCATAGGTGGCATTAACTGAAGCTGTAAAGTTGCTCGTTCTGTTTTCGTCATACCACTTTCGGAATGTTACCCCTGCATCGCTGTTCCAGCCTTGAACCGTGTTAAATAAGATCCCTCGAACCGGGCCATCATAACTCAAAAACCATTTTTCGAAGGAGTTTCTATACGTATAGCCTAACAGTGGGTCTAAAACACCAAACTTATTCGACGTGGCATCTATGGAATCCAAATAGGGTTTCGAACGCCTTACGACTTGCAAGCTATCACGTCTTACATAATCTTTAAACTCTTCATTCGACAAGGGAACGGGCCTGACACCTTTCCAATACGTACTGTCTTTTTTATTTGCATCTTCCAAAAACGACAAAACTTCATTCGTAAACGTTCTTTTGCCGAACTCAGGTTCAAAGTCATAATTGGAATAAACGGCGATAAACCGTCCGTCGCCCTTCATTCCAAATACTCCAAACTCGAAGTCGATGGTTTGTGAAATTTTCACCCAAAAGTCATTTGTAGTATCGTATGTGTAGTTTTGCTTTATGGTCAATTCCTCTACAAAAGGAACTTGAATTGCGGCTCCCGTGGTAGTTAATTCAGAGCCATACAGTTGCCAATCGTCTTCTACGATATAGATGTGTCCGTGCCAAACTCTGTCTTTGGGTCTACGGGGAATTACTTTTATTTTGTTGATAAGCTTATCGCCTTCATAAAAAACTCCGTCTAATTTATAGCGGTAATAGGAAAGGGCATTACTCGCGATGGGAGATACTAGCGGCGCATTGAGGTCGATGGTGTTTTCATAAAAAGAAAGGTTGGCACTTTGAGCGCTATTGAAACTAAATCCATTGTCGTTTCCACTTACTTTACTGGCCGTGATTTTTTCTGTAAACTTATCTGGTTTTTGATACGCAATGGTCGAAATGGTTTCAGATAAATAAATGATTCCGGCTCGAGTAGAATCAATTGCACCATCCAAATCGCCTATTTCCTGACCGAATACTTTTTCAGGAACGTCTTTTACTTTCCACAGTCCCCGTGAATAGAAATCGGCGGTGTACTCACTGATTTTCTCTAGGTTTTCCTTGCGTTGTGCAATGGTTTTTCGAATGATGCGGTAGGCAGGGTCTTCTCTGTTGTCGATTACTACTTCTTCCAAGGTCGTAGCTTTATCTTTCATAACCACATTTAAAACTACAGGATAAGAATTGGGATGTATGGTTTTGATTACCGTTTCATATCCTAAATATTGAAACGTAATTTCAAATGATTTGATTTCTTTTAAATCTAAGGTGTAGTGTCCTTCGTCGTTTGTGGTGGTTCCACGATAACTGTCTTTGAGGAAAATGTTTACATACGGTAATGGATTTCCATCCGAATCGGATACTTTACCAATGACCTGTCCTGAAAGTGAAGTGGAAATCAGAAAGAGTAACAGAAAGATATTTTTCAATTCGATGTTGTTTTTAAGATCGTTCTAAAATACAGTTATTCGATAGAATTAAGAAAAGATTCCATCGGAAAATAAGGTTGTCGTTAAATAGCTAATTATCTATTAAGAACGAACGGTTAATCCCTGTCCAATTCTTTTTTGCGTTGGTAGTAACTATCGCGAAAATTACGGTTTCTTCTTTCTCGATTTCGTTTTGCGTTGTGTTGGTTCCAAAGGAAAAGTATGACGAGAAGAAGGATTCCGCCAACGATTAATACCACAGGATTTGATAGATCGAGATTCATATTGGAAATGCGTTTTTCAATGATTTACCACAAATTTAGGAAATTCGTTTAGGAAAGAAGCAAATGACATTGGAAATCACTTTAACTTAGAACGGCTTTTTTGGTGTCACTTTCAATTTTTCCATCGCGCAGTCGAATGATTCGATGGGCATTTTCGGCAATCGCTTCTTCGTGCGTTACTAAAATAACGGTGTTTCCTGCTGCGTGAATTTGGTTGAACAGGTTCATAATTTCATCGGAGGTCTTTGAGTCAAGATTTCCTGTAGGTTCATCTGCAAGGATAATCGTAGGATTATTGACCAGGGCCCGACCAACTGCAACGCGCTGACGTTGTCCACCGGAAAGCTGATTGGGTTTGTGGTCCATACGATCTGCCAAGCCTACATCGGCTAAAACTTCCGTGGCGCGCTCGATGCGCTCTCTTTTTGTTTTTCCTGCGTAAATCATCGGAAGAGCTACGTTTTCCAAGGCGGTGGTTCGAGGCAGGAGGTTGAAGGTTTGAAACACAAAACCGATTTCCTTATTTCGGATTTCGGCCAACTCATCATCGGACATATTGCTCACGTCTTTTCCGTTGAGCTCGTAATTTCCTGACGTCGGAGTATCTAAGCATCCCAAAAGGTTCATCAAGGTTGATTTTCCCGAACCCGACGGTCCCATTAAAGCAACGTATTCGCCTCGTTCAATATCTAAATCTATGCCTTTTAATACTTTAACTACTTCATTTCCAAGGGGAAAGTTGCGCGTGATGTCTCTGAGTTTAATTACTAAATCCATAGATTTTTGATTCTAAATAATTTGATTTGACAGCCTAACTATCATAAAGACGCAAAGATAGGATTCCTGTTACAAAATAGGCATAATAAAATGCTATTGAAAGAATTTCTTTTAAGAGCAATCTATATGCGAATGATAAAGTGTTGTTTTTGCTGCTCTTTTCTGAAAAATACCAAGCCCCATTGAAACGTGTCGATACTGACCGTAACTCTTGGATGTACAATGATATTATTCCAAGCTTCGGTCATGTCTTCACTCCAATAGATATCGTCGAATATCAAGACTGAATCATTGTGGATGTGTGATAACAATTTTTCAAAGTAACCGTACGTTCGTTCTCCGTTGTGATCGCCATCGATAAATACTAAGTCAAAAGTTTCAGAAGTAAGCTTTGGCAGGAAATCATTAAACAGTTCCTGATGGGTTTCGACGTTTAGGATGTCAAACTTTTTAAAATATTTATTTGCTTTATCTAACGTGTTCGGGCATCCTTCCACTGTATGAATGGTATTGTTTCTATCGGAAAGAGCCAGGGCAATGCTCCCCAAACCTAAGGAAGTTCCTAATTCCAAGATGTGTTTACATTCCAAATACTTGCTTATTCGAAAGAGCAGACGCTGTCTTTTTTTTCGCAACCCAGCCACTTTTACTATTTCAGAAACTTTCCGGGCATTTCCTTTAAAGATTCTTGAACCTTCACCAAAGTCCCTCATCTCGATAGCACCTTGGTCTTTGCTCAATGCCTTTCGATGTTTTTTAAATACAGAATAGGCCTTGTATGTTGTCTTATCGTTAAAACACTGGGTGGTTAGATTATAGACAAAAGGCGAATGGACTCCGTGTTTGTTTTTCGAAAGTCTGAGAAATCGGATATAGCTTTTTGCCTGATAAATCACAGTATATCAATATGGGTTTAACCTTCTAATTTGGATGATAATTCGAACCAACGTTCTGTTTTTTCGTCAATCTCGTCAATAATCTCTTGTAATTTGATAGACTGTTTGTCTATTTCGGCTCCGTCCCAATTCTCAGTAGCGAATTTATCTTGAAGCGCATCGCGTTTTTTTTCGAGTTTCCCGATTTCATTTTCAAGATTCCGATATTCTCTTTGTTCGTGATAGCTGAGTTTTGCCTTGGGTTTGCTTTCTTCCCACTCGGATCTCCCTACAGAGGGTGCTGCCGTTTCTTTTTCTTCTGGTTCGCGGCTGTCTTGATAACTGCTATAATCGCTGTAGTTTCCAGGGAAGTCAACGATCTTCGCATCTCCTTTAAATACGAAGAGATGGTCGATAATTTTATCCATAAAATACCGGTCGTGAGAGACCACAATCAAACAACCTGGGAAGTCCAATAGAAAGCTTTCCAAGACATTGATGGTCACAATGTCGAGATCGTTCGTAGGTTCATCCAAAATGAGAAAGTTGGGGTTTCGGATTAAAACGGTACATAAATAGAGTCGCTTGAGTTCGCCGCCGCTGAGTTTTTCTACATAGTCATACTGTTGTTTTCTGTCGAAGAGAAAACGCTCCAACAATTGACTTGCGGAGATTTGACGTCCTTTTTTTAATGGGATGTACTCGCCGTATTCTTTGATAACATCGATGACTTTTTGACCCTTTTTGATGTTTATCCCGCTTTGTTGGTAATAACCAAAGTGAATGGTTTCTCCAACAACCACTTTACCCGATTCGGGAGGAATGCCACCTGTTAGGATGTTTAAGAACGTCGATTTACCCGTTCCGTTTTTTCCGATAATCCCAATGCGTTCCCCGGGTTTGAAGTTATAATTGAATTTATCGAGTATTTTTTTATCTCCGTACGACTTCGATACGTTATGAAATTCCACCACTTTGGTTCCCATGCGCTCCATATTGAGCTCCAGCTGCACTTCGTGTTCTTTTCGGCGTTTTCCTGCGCGTTCTTTGATTTCCTGAAAGTCGTCGATACGGCTTTTGCTCTTGGTGGTTCTCGCTTTGGGCTGTCTGCGCATCCAATCCAATTCTTTTTTGAACAGTTGTTTCGACTTGGCGGTTTCTGCAGCTTCAGTTTCGAGACGTGCCTCTCGTTTTTCGAGAAAGTAACTGTAGTTCCCTCTGTAGCTATGCAATTCTCCTTCGTCTAACTCGACAATTTCGTTACAAACCCGCTCCAAAAAATAACGGTCGTGAGTTACCATAAATAAGGTGAAATTCTCTCTTGCAAATAAATTTTCTAACCACTCGATCATCTCTAAGTCTAAGTGGTTGGTGGGCTCGTCTAAAATCAGAAGATCGGGTGAGGTGAGTAACGTATTCGCCAACGCAAGTCGCTTTTTTTGTCCACCACTTAAATTTGAAACTTTCTTATCGAGGTCTTCTAGTTTTAATTGAAATAGAATCTGTTTGTATTGAGTCTCAAAATCCCACGCATTATGCGCATCCATAGCATCCATAGCTTGTTGTAGCGCTTCTGAATCGGTTGGGTTTAGAATGGCCTTCTCATAGGTTTCTATAATCTTCAACATGGGATTATCGGAGGAGAAAATAGTTTGCTCTATCGTAAGGTCTGGATTTAAGTTAGGTTCTTGGGAAAGAAAGGCTATTTTTAAATCCCTTCTCGAAGTGACCAGACCTGTGTCGGGAACATCTTCTCCCGAAATAATTTTGAGCAAGGAAGTTTTTCCCGTCCCGTTTTTGGCGATAAAGCCAATTTTTTGTCCTTCGTTGATACCGAATGAGATGTTTTCGAACAGCACTCGCGTACCAAAGGATTTTGAAATGTTTTCTACTGAAAGATAATTCACTATATGTTGGATTTTTGACAAAAGTAATGAATTTGTCAATGGCGTAGTTGTAGTTTGAATTTGATATCGCAAAGGAAACCTATAAAGTTTTTAAAAGGGGACGAGTAGCCTTGAAAAAACAGAGGAAGAATGCAGGTGCTTTTATTATAGATGCTGGAAATCAGTAGGTAAAAATATGAATAGGAAGTATTGATACTGCCATAGTAAATCTTCATTGGATTAAAACTCTTATATCTATTAAAGTTAGTATTTTTACACGTGAAAAAAATTAGATAAAAGTATCATGAGCGAAACAATTGAAAGAATTAAATGTTTGATTATTGGTTCGGGACCAGCGGGCTATACCGCGGCTATTTATGCAGCACGAGCCGACCTTAAACCTGTTTTATACACAGGAATGGAACCTGGAGGACAGTTGACAACAACTACAGATGTCGATAACTTCCCAGGATATCCTGACGGCGTAGAAGGCCCAGCGATGATGGTGGATTTACAAAAACAAGCTGAGCGATTTGGAACGGATGTTCGATTAGGTATGGTGACAGCGGTCGAGTTTACTGATAAAGAAGGAGGATACCATAAGATAACCGTAGATGATAAGATCAAATTAGAAGCGAAAACTGTGATTATTTCTACAGGTGCAACAGCTAAATATTTAGGATTGCCAAGTGAGCAAAGACTTCGTGGAGGCGGTGTTTCTGCCTGTGCAGTATGTGATGGGTTTTTCTACAAAGGACAAGAAGTAGCAATCGTAGGAGCTGGTGATACAGCAGCAGAAGAGGCGACTTATCTAGCCAATCTGTGTGAAAAAGTAACCATGTTGGTCCGCAAGGATTATATGCGTGCTTCTAAAGCGATGCAGCACAGAGTGAATAATACCAAAAATATTGAGGTGCTCTACAATCACGAAGTAGATGAAGTTCTTGGTGATCAAGTTGTTGAAGGGCTTCGAATTGTCAACAACCAAACTGGAGAGAAGAAGGAAATCGCAGTGACCGGTTTGTTTATCGCAATTGGGCATACGCCAAACACCGAAATCTTTAAGGGTCAGTTAGACATGGACGAAACCGGATATATCTATACGGAAGGAAAAACTACGAAAACCAATAAACCAGGAGTCTTTGCAAGTGGCGATGTGCAGGATAGCGTATATCGACAAGCTGTAACAGCAGCAGGCACAGGTTGTATGGCAGCTTTAGATGCTGAACGTTATTTGGTTTCAGTTGCAAGCGAAGTAATGGCGTAGTCCTAAATACTGTATTATAAAAATAAAATAATAGCTGTCCTGAATGGGCAGCTATTTTTTTGGTTAAAAGACGCTAGAGTTTTAGCAATACACCGATTGAGAAAGCCAATCCTAAATTCTTTCAAAAGTTAGAAGCTTGTTCGTGTTTTCGTTGTCAATGAATAATTCAACTTGTGTATTGATAAGGGTCTCAATGTTCCATTCCTCCGATATGCTGTCCAACAAGCCTGAGTCGGTGATGGCTATACTAAGAAGTTCACCTTTAAAAGGGAGTCCCTGGTAAAGCCAGTTTCCGGTTTCGGAAAAATTTTCAGCTTCAATCGAAAGGGTGCCATCTTCATCGAAAACAAAGACAAAGTCACTAAAACTTGACGTTACATCTTCTCCATTGTCAACAAACGAAATTACTTTCCAACTGTCTTTTGTAATTACGGAAGTGATGCGTTCAAATTCGCTTGTAATGACATCGCCAGGTTCCTCCCGAGTGCTACAGGAAATAAAAACGAATAGGCCGATAAGGATTAGATAGTTTCTCACACGTTAAAAGATTTGTAGTTCGTTTGTGCTAAGTGTTTTATGATAGAATATATTCCAAAATCTCCACGACTTGTTCAGGTTCCCGACACGTGGCCTTAGCGCCGGCGTCTACTTCTTTTAGGGCGTGGTCGATATCAGCATCGTGTAGCGTGATATAAGGCTTGTCCAGCGCAGCAGCATAGCCGGCATCAAAAGCGGCATTCCATTGTTTGTATTTTGGACCGAATCGAACGACGACCAAATCGGCATTTTTGATATGGGTTGAAGTTCGAATACTATTGATTCCTGCACCTTTTCTGTCTTGCCAGAAGTTTTTCTCTTCTTTTCCAAGAATTTTTACGCCCACCATATCACTTGCATCGTGATCCGTAACTGGAGCAAAGAATGTAACCGGTAAGTTTTTGATTTTAGCACCTTCAATGATCTTCTCTCGCCAATCGCTGTGGATTTCACCAGAGAGATAGATATTCCAATTTTTATGAGTCATATTTTGTTTGATTTTATCAAATATAATCAATTTGGAAGGGAAAGGAAAAGTAAGGGCAAACTTAATAATGGTATGACCTTCGAAGTAATTTTTGGGGAAATGCGGAGGAAATAATTTTTTTATCAGGAATAATGTCGTAAATTTATAGACAAATGTCTGAGTCATGGAGAAAGAACAAGAAAAATACAAGTTGAATTTATCGGCGGCCAATGAAGCAGTTGCCGAATATGTCCGAAATATAGACACTGCCGAGCAATTTACTTCCTTGCCAGAAGAAACGGCCTTCACCAATTTTTTTGAAGATAAAATGCTCGTAATCTATACCATTCGGCATGGGTTAACGTATGAACTATTCGATCAAATAAAAAGTATAACCCCCTTTACCGAATCCGATTGGGCCGAATTTCTCGAAGTTTCACCAAAGACTTTGCAGCGGTACAGCAAGGATCCCAAACATCTTTTTAAATCTATTCATACCGAGAAGATCCTAGAGATTGCTGAGGTGACCCATATCGGCGGCCAAGTTTTTGATTCGCCCGAGCAATTTCACCTGTGGTTGAAAACGCCGAGCTATTCCTTGAATAACCTGAAACCCATCGAGCTTTTAAAGGATTCTTACGGTAAAGAACTCATCATGGAGGAGTTGAACAGAATAGAACACGGAATTTTTGCCTAATGCGGGTATATCGATTGTCCAAACGAAAATATGCACAAACCCTTAGTGGTAAAGGTGCCGCTCTATCTGGAAATAGGTGGAATTCTAAAGGAACGGAAATTATTTACACGGCAGAGAGTCGTTCTTTGGCTATGGCAGAAGTTGTGGTGCATTTGACCTTGGCAACACTTCCTAGCGATTATGTCATGATGGAAATTGATATTCCAGATACAATCTACGTCGAAGAGTTGAATAAAAAAAATCTCGATGAAAATTGGAATGTTCATCCTCCTAATGTGTCCACACAAAAAATAGGGGATAGGTTTATAGTTGCAAGGCGGGCTTGTGTGTTGAAAGTGCCTTCTGTGGTGGTTCAAGGAGATTTCAATTACTTGTTAAATCCATTTCACCCTGATTTTAAGGAGGTTAAAATTATAAGCGTTACCGATTTCTTATTTGAAAAGAGAATATTTTAGGCAATAGGGAAAAGCGCAAAAATAAATAGGAAAACAATTGATGTGTCCGAAAAACAAATCCCGTCTCGCTATTCATTTTAAAAAAATAGGGGAAACGGGATATTTATGAAGGACGGTAAAAGTCTCTTCTTTCGTTTTTAAAAGGAGATTTATTTTTAAGAGTGCGTACGTTATTTATTCGCAATTTATTCGCAGTTTCCATCCGGTGTACAGCTTTGGCCGTCGATAACTTCAATTGGGTTTTCAACTTGCGCTTCTTTCCACTCTTGGAATGATTTTTCTATCGTTTGTAAGAAAACATCTTCAGATTGAGCACCAGATGCCGCATATTTTCTGTTGAATACAAAAAAAGGAACCCCCCGAACGCCTATCTGCTGTGCTTCGACGATATCTTCTTTGACATTATCAGAATAACTATTGTTTTCTAAAGCTTTCTTTAAAGCCGCTGTATCGAGATCTAATGCTGCTCCTAAGGCAACCAGTACGGCGATGTCGTCAATATTTTTTCCGTCTGTGAAATGAGCTTGGAACAAAAGTTCTTCAGCTTCATTTTGTTTGCCGAATTGTTTGGCAAAATGGGCAAATTGATGTGCGTTGAAAGAGTTGGCTACAACCATATTGTCGTAGTCAAAGGTCAAACCAACCTGGGCAGCCATTTGACTGATTTGGTTGTTCATTCCTGTAGCTTCGTCTATGGATGTTCCTTTGTGTTCTGCCAAAAACTCATGAATACTTTTGTTTGGTTGAGTTTTTAAATCCGGCGCTAATTGGTAGCTTTTCCAAACCAATTCAATCTGATCGTTATCTTCAAAACTTTTCAGGGCAGTTTCAAATCTCCGTTTTCCGATATAGCAAAACGGACACATAATGTCGCTCCAAACTTCTACTTTCATTTTATTTTTCATTGTTCTATACTATTAATGTTGAGGTCTAAAATAATTCCAACAGACATGATAAGGAATTAATTGCTGCTGTCTAAATGTTTAACTTTTGTTTTAACCTTTCTCGCCAGCAAGTATTTTGCAAGTTGCTCTTGGTAAGACAGTTACATGTTAAGGGTAACCTTCCTTAAACACGGGATGTTTGATATAATATCCCAACATACCTATAAACGCTACAATCCAACTTCCAATGGCAATATAGACGAAGACTGCAGGAATTTTTTCTAAGAAAGGAAGATTCAAAGCCGTTGCCATTTCTGAGGTGCAGACTGTATACATTCCTAAGGGGAAAACCATACTCCAATACAGCGGATGGTATTTTAGAGGAAGGTGTTTAAGCACAGTTCTCCAAATTCCCATAATGACAATAAACGGAATCCACCAGGTTCCAATGGCCCAGTAGAGCAGGGTGAAGCCTTTGAGAAATGGCAAGATTGAGATTAGGAAATCCCAATTTTGAGCGTTGGAAATCAATAGTGATCCTGCCAATACCGAAATTGCAGTAGCGCCCATATTGATCCAATAGGACGGTGCAAATTCGTGGGCTGTTAAATCAAAAAATGACATGCGAAATGTTATGAATGTGATAATAATGATATAGAACATGCAACCACACAAAAAGAGAAGTAGCGAGAAAAACAACACGGCTTGTGCATGGTATCCAAAATGTTGGACTAGTAAAATTCCCAGAACAGCAATAGATTGTGTAGCCACGATGATAAGGAGCCACAAGCCATTGATAGATTTAGTAAAGTAGGGTTTGTTTTCTGCTATAGTAATTACTGTAAAAAATGTATAGATAAGGAAGACCCAAGTGCAGACAGATAGAAAGTACATAATTATACCCAAACCATAGTGAGACCAGATTAATGTAAATTGTGAGCCTAGAACGGCACTTCCAGCAACGAAGGATAGAAATCCAGGACTTTTATTGAGATTGAAAAAGTCTGCCACGCCGCGTTCCCAATACATGATAAAACGCATTGCGGTCAAAATAACCAACCACAGATAAGCAGCGATATTGAAGTATAAGAGACCGTGGGCAATGAATGTAAAATGATAATTGTGAGCTGCAATAGACACAATACCTGTTGCCATAACAAGCGAGAAATATCCCGGTGCCAATTCTGAAATATTTTTTCGCGGATTCCAATGCCTTAAGCCATAGGGTGATAATGGACCAAGATGCTTTTTAGAATTCGGCTTCTTTTTCCGTAAAGAAAAGAGAATAATAAAAATCGATTTTATATCATTCCAAATGGTATCGGCCAATCTATTTAATGACTTTTCTGCGGTAAAATTCATACTTCAAAATTGCAAATTTTATCATTATTAGAAGTATTTTCCTTTTGATATCTTCTAAGAAATTAGTCTTATTGCTTTCAGTTTTTAAGAATAGGGAGTGGGGCTATCATTTTTTGATTGTTTTTATGTTAAAGTCTAGTATTGTTGGGTTAAAACGGACGATAGCTTTATTGATGGATTAACAATTTTTTTTTGAGGGAATTTTAAAAATACCCATATTCAAGACTAGACTCTATATGGGAAAAATTCAAATGCAAAAGTTTTCTTAATGTTTAAAAAAAGGTCTTTACTTACTTACTCGTAACTCAAATAAGCCGTACTTTTGCCCGCAAATAAAAAAAATAAATTACTATGAAAAAAGGTCTTTTTCTTTTTGCAATTATATTTTCATTTATTGCATTTTCTTGTTCGAGCGACGATGACAAAGGTTCAACTTCAAAAGAGATAACTCTTATTGGAGAATGGCGCTTGACTAATATCGATTTTACAGTTTTTGAGGAAGGTGGAATGCCTGCAAGTGATGCTTGTATTTTTGAGCTAATCGCAGGTTTTGAATTTTCTGCCGACAGCAAGTTCTACTACCATCTTGGTGAAGACTATCCGTTGTTCGACCCATACGCAGAAGATTACTGGTCGTGGGAAGGCAATATCAATGATTTTAAAATTATTCAAAACAATCCATCTTCACCAGGTTACAACTTTGGCTTAACCCCGACTGATATTAATTCTGAGTGGGTAGATGGTGTTGCAACCTTAACCTTCCACGCGGAAATGTTTAACGGTTCAGAGGCTAAATTCACTTTGATCAAAAAAGAAGTGGATAGCACGAAAACTCCAATATTGACAAAACCTGATGGTTCTGTTTATAGATGTGGATTCTTTGATTAAATAATCAAAAATCCATATTAAGTCAGTTGCGAAGGAGTCGGGTTTAAAGCATTAGTTTTAAAATTTGACTCCTTCGAATTGATATGTGTGCTGGCTCAAAATACCAAGGTATGAGAGCTAATTCAACGATAGTTAAAGCCAATTTGCAATGCCGAAATACTTTTTGGTTCTTATCTTTATTTTCGCATCCTATTTTAGTTTTTCACAAACCTCTGGGACGGTTCATGGCGAAGTAATTAACTCCTTGGATAATCATATTCACGGTGTTGTGGTTCGTGTTGTAGAAAATAACACAGAAGTTCTTACCGATGAAAATGGCAACTTTACCCTAACGGATTTACCGCCAGGAAATTACACACTCTATCCTGTATACGACGGATTTCAATACGCAACCCAAACGGTTGAATTAAAATCTGGAGAAACAAAAAACATTACGCTCTATATCGGAAGCATGAACTATTCACTCGAAGAAGTCAAGATTAAGACTTTAACAGTGAGTGATCGATTGAAAAACAGTGCGATCAAAGCCGATATCATTTCTATTGAAGCCAATACAAAACGAGCAAATTCTGTAGAGGAATTAGTGGGTAGAGCACCAGGAGTAAAAATTAGAAATGTTGGTGGATTAGGTTCTGCCAGTAATATTATCGTCGGTGGGTTTACCGGGAACGCTGTAAAATTTCTATACGACGATATTCCAATCGATTATTTGGGATCGAATTATGGTCTGACAAAAGTTCCCACAAATGCCATCAGTAGGGTAGAAGTATACAAAGGGGTTTTGCCGACTAAAATTGGCGTGGATGCCCTAGGAAGTGCCATCAATATCATTCCAAAGACAAGCCAACGAACGTCGGGAACGGTCTCTTATGAAACGGGTTCCTTCGATACACACATTGCAACAGCCAACGCCAATATCAAGCTGAACGACCACTTGTTTATTGGCACGAATAGTTTTTACAACTATTCGAAAAACGATTACAAAGTAGATAACCTGCCCTATAAAAATCAGGAAACAGGTCAAGTGACATACATCCGTGAGAAATTGTTCCACAACGCATTCGAACAGTTTTCTTTAGAATTCTTTGTCCAAGGACGCGATTTGTCCTGGGCCGATATGGTTGAGTTTAAAGTGAATTCTTATGCCCTGGAAAGAGAGATACAAAATGATCCGTTTACAAGAGCAAGACCTTTTGGAGAAGTGTATCGAAAAGAACGAGGGAATTTCATTCCGTCGATCAAATACAGAAAACACTTCTTAGACAACAGATTGAGTTTAAATCAATTCCTTGTTTACAGTAAAATCAATTTTGAAATCTTTGACAAAGCCGAAAACGTTTACTACGACTGGAAGGGAGACCCGCATCCAACAAGTGCCGGGTCGGAAATGGGAAATATGATTTTGGACGACGGCTATCTTCAAAACAAGTTTGAGCAATTCACTTCGCGCACCAATTTAAACTACTTAATCAACAACTATTTTCAGATTGAGAACAATACGGTTTTCAGTCATTACAACAGAAAGTCGAATATTATCGATTTGAATCCTGATGGGACCAATTACGACAAACTCATCAGTACGTTGGCTTTAAATACGCAGCTTTTTGATGGCAAGCTCGAGTCTAATTCGCAAATAAAATACCTATACGGATATTTTAAGGGAGAATACGATGCTTCTGAAAATCCGTTGGATACGATCGTTGTGAATAAAGAAGTTCGCAATACCGGGATGAGTTTTTCCCAAGCGTTGAAATACAACATCAACGACCATAGCTACGTGCGTGCTTCTTATGAAAACACGTATCGATTGCCCGAACAGCACGAATTGTTCGGAGACAACAGTTTTATTGTAGCCAACTATGATTTAGAGCCGGAAGAGAGTAAGAATATCAATTTAGGATATACTTTTACTCAAAAGAAATTTGGGTTTGAAATCAACTCCTATTATCGAAATACAAAAGGATTGATTCGGTTAAAAGACCTCAATCAATACCAAGCGATGCATCTGAATCTAGATAATGTCCGTGGAATTGGGGTAGAGCTCCAAGCAAAATACGAGCCCGTGAATCAATTGTATTTGTCAGGAAACTTGACTTGGAACGATTTTAGATTGCGTTCGTCTAGAGATCCGTATTTAAACAACCAGCACTTTAGAAATGCACGGGTAGCGAATATGCCGTTTTACTACGGGAATTTGAGCGTAGCGTATAATTTGCAGGAAATATTTAAACTCTCAACCGATTTGTCGTTTTTCTGGGATTATTCCTACGTGCACCAATACTATTTGGACTATATAGAAAAACAATTTGAACCCGACGGCTTTTTAGGCCTCTTCGGAAATTCGAAAATCAATACAAGCCGGATTATTCCAAATCAGCACACGCATAATATCGGGTTTATCTATGTTCGGGATTTTGATAAGCAAAGTGTTTCTTTTAGTGCGGAACTAAAAAACGCCTTTAACGAAGAAATCTACAACGAGTTTAAGATGCAGAGCGCAGGAAGGCATTTTAGAGCCAAAATAACCTATAGTTTTTAAGAGATGAAATCTTCAACGATATATAAAAGTTTGTTCTTAGTACTGTGTCTCGGTTTGTTTTCGTGTGAAATTGAAAATATCGACGACCAGAATAAAGATCCAAAGACCGATTATTCTAGTTATAACTATGTTTTAGCAACGGAAGATGCTTCTACGGCGGATATAACACGGTTCTTTAGCTTTAATTTAGACGACATCGATCCGAACGTACCTCACGATTTAATTCAAGAGAATCAAAAGTTTATCAATTCCGACCCCTCTACATCGTCTGGGTTTTATTCATTTAAGAATTTTATCTTCAGTATGGCAAAAGACAAACGGGGGTTTTCTTCTACACCTGGAATTTATCGATTGACGCTAAACACAAACAATCAGCTGTTTATCGATAGCGAAATCTTTATCGGAAAGAACAATCTCTTCCCTGGGAAAAAATTGGCTATCGTAAACGAAGAACTCGGATTTTACTACAATGAAGACAGTGGGGGACAACTCATCCAATCTTTTAATCCGACAACCATGACACTCATCAGTGAATTGGATTTGCGTCCGTATATCAAAGAATACCGTCCCGATGCGAAATTCGAGGACGACCACGGGAACAACTTGATTCGAACCGGATCTATGGTAATGGACTTCAAAGAGGATAAGTTGTATGTGAGCATCGTATTTCTCGATAAAGCTAGCTTTAACCTTGTTCCGGAAGAAGAGGAAAATGTCTATATGGCCGTTATCGATATTCCGAGCTTTAGTTTCGAAAAAATCATTGACTATCACGGGGCAAAAACCGTTGGTTTTTTTGTGTCCGAAAATAATCCTACAACCAAAGATGAGGACGGAAACCTCTATTTCTGCTCTTGGGGATGGAATCAGTTTAACGAGCACAATCCGTCCAAAGTGTTTCGAATTGAAGCGGGTGAAACAGAATTCGACCAGGATTGGGTAATCGATATCGAATCGCATTTTGGCGAGGGACGCATCGCACAATCGATTGTTGCTTTCAACAATAAAGTTTATCTGCACATCTCGGAAGATCCATATTACTACGAGTCCAGTGAAGATGTGTCGACAAAAAACGGCCTGAAAATGTGGTATTACGAATTCGATCCGGCCACTCCAAACACATACACTAAATTGGATATTCCATCTTCCAATCCTGCTGCACGTATCAATATCTTTAATATTATCGACGATAAACTATACATGGTTGTCCCCAATGCTGTTGAAGGGAATTTCAACGGAATCTATTCTTTGGATCGCGCTGGCAACTTGAAGCAGGAAATGCAAATAGACAACAAATACCGTCCAACACGATTTTATAAATTGGAGAATTAAGCGTGTTTTTTAATGCAAAACCTCTTTTAAAAAAAGGGGTGCCGTTAAATTTTAACAATCAATCCGCTCAAAAAGTGCCTTTAGTGTTTTGCGTTCCCTTTTCGATGTTTTACTTTTGACTATTATTTTAAGTCAGTCTAAATAAGCTTATGGAAAATATAGAAACAATTACGAAACCGAGTTCGGTTGCAATAGATGGGAATAAGAAAGCTTTGGATCGGAAAGCCATTTTAGATCTTGCTGGTAAATTTCACGTGACTTTCGATTTTGCAGAAACTTTTTCTCCCGATAAAAATTACAAACAGGAAAAGTTGTATAAAAACGAAAGTATCGAATACATTTTCGTCATCAAAGACGAACCTGATTTGATATCGCTTCAACATATATTAGTTATCAATGAGCGTTTTGTTGTGAAGCATTGGCGCCAAGATTGGTTATATGAAAATCGCGACTTGCTACTATTTGATAAAGAGGGCGTTTGGAAGAAGAAGACATTAACCGAAAAAGTGGCTGAAGGAACTTGGACTCAAAAAGTATATCAAGTTGACGACAGTCCGCGATATCAAAGTTACGGAACCTGGGTTTTTGTCGACGGGAAACGTTATTGGGAAGCAACAGCCGACGCACCTTTGCCACGACGTCAGGAACACAGAACGGATTACAATGTATTGGTCAGAAATAGCCGAGTTGAATTGACAACCTACGGATGGATTATGAATCAAGACAACCAAAAAGTTTTCCGGGATGATAACGGAAAAGATAAGTTGATTGTTTGGGAAAAAGGATTTGAAGTTCAAAATAGGGGCGATTACAACATACAACCCGCTTTAGATTATTGGTCTAAAACACAAAATTATTGGGCCGATGTTAGAGCAATTTGGGCTGAGATTTTTGAAGATATTGACGAATTAAAGCTGAAAGAAGTTGTCGATGGAAAACACTTATACGATTGGTTCTTTGAATTTGCCAACCAATTTTCAGGAGACAATTACGACGAAGAATTGGTAAACAAAGCTGTTTCATCCATCATTGAGCAATATCGATTTTAAGTCGACTGATTAAGTATTTAAATAGTTTGCATTAAGGCGGAACCAAAAGGTATTCGTCTTTTTTTATGGGTTTTTGCACTTTTTGATAATCAAATCTCTAAAATTCTTCTTAGGTTTATCAATTCGCAGTTATACTTATTAAAATTGACTTCCCCATGAAACAGTTTTCGAGTTTTTTACTTCTCTTTTTGATCATTAGTTCGGTTCATGCACAACGTTTCCCTGAAGCGGATGATGTTGTTGTTACCCAACATAAACTTGTCTCCAACGGTCAAGCTTTTGACTATACGGCAAAGACAGGAACACAGCCCGTTTGGGATGAAAAAGGAAAGGCTATTGCCACTTTGCATTACACGTATTACACTCGAAACAACTTAAAAAATATCGAAGAGCGTCCTTTGCTAATCTCATTTAATGGCGGTCCGGGATCGGCTTCCGTGTGGATGCACTTGGCGTATACCGGTCCGAAATTAATCAACATCGATGACGAAGGTTATCCACTACAGCCTTATGGTGTGAAAGACAACCCGTATTCGGTGCTGGATGTGGCCGATATTGTTTTTGTAAATCCTGTAAATACCGGTTATTCTCGAGTTTTGGACGATAGTTTAAAAAAGGACAAGTTAACAACGCTGTTTTTCGGAGTGAATGCCGATGTAAAGTATTTAGCCGAATGGTTGAACACTTTCGTTACGAGAAACAATCGTTGGCAGTCGCCAAAATACCTTATAGGGGAAAGTTATGGAACTGTTCGTGTTTCTGGCCTGGCACATGAACTTCAAAATACACAATGGATGTATTTAAACGGCGTGATTCTCGTTTCGCCCACAGATTTAGGAATCAAACGAGAAGGACCGGTTTCGAAAGCTACGCGTCTTCCTTATTTCGCTGCAACGGCTTGGTTTCACAAGAAGTTGGAACCACAGCTACAAAATCGTGATTTAGATGATTTACTTCAAGAAGTAGAGGAATTTACCATAAGTGAATTGTTGCCCGCAATTGCCCGAGGACACAGTATTGAAGCTGGAAAGAAAAACGAAATGATCAGAAAAATGTCGCGATATTCAGGGCTTTCAGAAAATGTAATCCGACAAAACAATATGGACGTATCCACTCGTTTGTTTTGGAAGGAATTGTTGCGCGATGAAGGAAAGACCATTGGCCGATTGGATTCGCGTTACTTAGGAATTGATGCGCGCGATGGGGGAGAATCTCCCGATTACAACGCAGAACTCACTTCTTGGTTGCATTCTTTTACGCCTGCGGTGAACTATTATTTTGCCAATGAATTGAAGTATAAGACGGATGTGAAATACAATATGTTCGGCAATGTACATCCTTGGGATAGAGAAAAAAACACCACAGGATATCAATTGCGTAAAGCGATGGCTGCCAATCCATACCTTCACGTGATGGTTCAAGCAGGGTATTACGATGGCGCTACAGATTATTTCAATGCAAAATACAATTTGTGGCATATGGATCCATCTGGAAAACTGGCCGACCGCATGAGTTTTAAAGGATATCGCGGAGGGCATATGATGTATTTAAGAAAAGAGGATTTGATCAAGTCCACACAAGACGTACGGGAATTTATTCTAAAGACAATTCCTGCAAAAGACGAACCTGCAAAATATTAAAAAATAAGTATTGGAAATTCCTCATATTTGGATCAGACAGTCTTATTTTCTCCCTTTGAATTCCGTCATCGTGTCGTACACTTTAAATACGTCACGCATAAACCATTCAAAAATCGGAAGGGGCAAAAGCCCTTGGCTGAGACGAACAAACCAGTAAGGAATCGGCCATGAGAGCATTTTGCGCTTTCTTTCGATGGCGCGGATAATCTTTTCTGAAGCAGCTTCTGGTTTTATAATGGGGATAACCTTCGATTTCACGCCATCGAACATTCCCGTATTGATGTAATA